>ERZ1673737.78-NODE-78-length-131774-cov-25.904752_pt1 | contig 131774 bp, 118 predicted proteins | sample MGYA00580211_ERZ1673737 | MGnify/ENA primary metagenome ERZ1673737 (study PRJEB41218, sample SAMN15661789) | gut metagenome | host: Homo sapiens | place: Canada: London | collected 2015-08-20/2019-03-30 | study: EMG produced TPA metagenomics assembly of... | reverse complement strand
TGATGGTGAAGGTTCAAAGGTTATTTGCAAAGACTAATTTGAAAATTCGCGTTTGTGGAGCGAAGCGGAACAATGAAAGCCCCAGTGGGGCTTTCAAGCGACAGAACGGTCTTGCGTAGCAAGATGGAGGGGCTTTGCCCCGACAAGTTCCAGTTTGCTGCACTCATTATTTCTCTTTCTCGTAAAAACGGGATACCGGAGCGTCTGCAGACGTTCCGGTATCCCGTTTTTATCCATAATTCTTCTCTTTTATCTACGGCTGCGCGCAGGGCGGCGATGGAGGGCGCAGTAATAGCCGAAGGCGGTACCGCACAAACCGCCCACGATGTGCATAAAGTTTGCCACGTTATCGTGCACAAAGATGATATCGTACACCTGCTGACCGAAGTACAGCGCCGCCACCAGCAGCATGGTGACCGGGATGCCGCCGGAGAAGCCCGCCAGCGAGGAGAGCATGATGAGCATGAACACGATGCCGGACGCCCCCAGCAGCCCCGTGTGGGGAAATAGGATGCATTGCAGCACGCCGGTGACCAGCGCGGTAAACAAAATACCCTTGAGCAGCGGGATGCTGCCGTATTTCTCCTCCATGGGCGGGCCCACTACCAACAGCAGCAGCATATTGTTGAGAAAATGCTCCCAGTTTGCATGGCCCAGCACATGGCCGAACAGCCGGATGTAGCCCAGTGGGTCCCGCCACGAGGAGCGGTACACACAGAACAGGTTCATGGTGCTCCAGCCGTTCGTCCAGCCGTCTGCCAGCAGCACCAGCATGGACAGCAGAAAAAAGGTAAGGATCACCGGCGAGTTATACTGGAGTTCCAGTTTCAGCTTGATCTTTTTCGTAAGCAGTCATTCCCTTCACAGTATTATCGGCGTTACCCTCTGGTTTGCACCCAGTATGCACCCATGCTTTGGCCGGGCTGGTTCGTTACTTCATCGTTGAGGTACGCCACAAGGCCGCAGGCCGCAGGCTGCCAGCTGAGCGCGGCTTCCACCGTGGGGTACTCCACCTCGGCGTACCAGAATGCTGTGGGCAGGCCCTCGTCCACATGGTTCACCTCCAGCACCGCGCCGTCCGGCAGACGATAGCTCCGGCGCACCTTTTTGATCAGGGGCTTGCCGATGATCTTTTCTTCCAGCTGCACAAACAGGTCTTTATCGATGCTGCGCTCGATCTCCTCCCGTGCCAAGCCCCCTGCGGACTTGAAGCAGAGGATATAGTCGGTGCTGCCGCCGGTCAGCGCTTCCTCCCGGATGCGCACCGTGGGCTGCACGCTGATATAGCCCTGCCGCATGGTGAACTCTTCCTCAAGGGGCAGCCCCTCCGGCCAGCCGGTCACCATCCATTTGCGTTCGATCTCCATAGCGTTTTCTTCCTTCCGCAAAATTTTGTATTTATTCTACCATATTTTTATGTTATGATAAAGAGCAGAACAAGCATCATTTTGCGCATTCTTTGTTGAAGGAGCATTTTATGAAAAGCGAACGCACTTATCCTGTATATAAAGTCAACAAGCACGCCGAGGGTCTTTTGGTGGGCGGGCATCCCTGGGTGTACGAGAACGACATTCTGGAAGCCCCCGGCACCGCGCCGGAAAACGGCACACTGGTGGATGTAGTCAGCCCCAAGGGCGCCTATCTCGGCACCGGCTTTCTCTCGCTGCAAAGCAAGATCCGGGTGCGGCTGATCTCCCGCAACGCCAACGATACCTTTGACGCCGCCTTCTGGCGCCGCCGGGTGGAGTACGCATGGGCTTACCGCAAGACTGTGCTGGAACCTGCTGACCTCTCTGCCTGCCGTTTCATCTTTGGCGAAGCCGACCAGTTCCCCGGTCTGACGGTGGACCGGTTCAACAATGTTCTGGTCACCCAGACCCTGAGCGTGGGCATGGAAAAGCTGAAGCCAGTGCTCTTCCCCCTGCTGGCTGAGGTACTGCGGGCGGACGGACAGACCATTGACGGCATCTACGAGCGCAACGATGAAGCCCTGCGTGCCAAGGAGGGGCTGGAACAAAACAAGGGCTGGTTCACCCTGCCCGGCGAGAGCCACCCGGAAACCACCCAAACCGAGATCTGTGAAAACGGCGTGTACTACCATGTGGACTTTGAAAACGGGCAAAAGACCGGCTTTTTCCTTGACCAGAAATATAATCGTCGGGCGGTAGCACGCCTTGCCGCCGGGCATACCGTGCTTGACTGCTTTACTCACACCGGCAGCTTTGCCTTGAACGCGGCCAAGGGCGGGGCAGCCCGGGTGACTGCTGCCGACATCAGCGCCGAAGCCATTGCCATGGCAAAGCGCAACGCCGAACGCAACGGTCTCGACAACATGGATTTCCTCTGCGAGGACACCTTTGCCCTGCTGCCCCGGCTGGAAAAGGAGGGCAGTCCCTACGACTTCATCATTCTGGATCCTCCTGCCTTTACCAAGGCGCGCCGCACGGTGGAGAATGCCATGCGCGGCTACAAGGAGATCAACTACCGCGCCATGAAGCTGCTGCCCCGGGGCGGGTATCTGGCTACTGCCAGCTGCTCCCACTTTGCCACCGAGGAGTTGTTCATCAAGATGCTGCGCGCCGCCGCCAAGGACGCTCACCGGCAGCTGCGGCAGATCGAGGTAAAGCAGCAGGCACCGGATCACCCCATTCTGTGGGGCGTGCCGGAGACGAACTACCTCAAGTTTTTCCTGTTTCAGGTCATCTGATGCTTTTACAATAAGAACAATTGCCGCGCACTGCGCACCTTTCAGCCGGAGAAAGCCGTCCTGAAGGGGGCTTTTTCGATGCAAAAGTCATACCAATCGCGGTTATTCCAAAAATCCGAGATCGTGTTTGTGCAGAATCGTCAGTTTTGTCAATTGCCTTTTTTGCCCGCAAGGACTATAATCTTAGCCATAGACAGCAACGGCGCTGTGGGTCACCTCCTGACTCGCAGCGCCGTTTTTGTTAAGATGTAAGCACGCTTTGGGTTTTTGCATTGCGGCAGACCCAAGGCGAAAGAAAAAAGTAAGATCAAGTAAGGAGTAGGATTTATGGCAGCAAATGTTATGGAGATCTACGGCAGCAAGGTCTTTAATGAGCACGTTATGAAGGAGCGCCTGCCCAGCGCTACCTACAAGAGCCTGAAGAACACCCTGCACAAGGGTGCTCCGCTGGATATCGAGGTGGCAAACGTCGTTGCCAGCGTGATGAAGCGCTGGGCTATGGAGCTGGGTGCCACCCATTACACCCACTGGTTCCAGCCCCTGACCGGCATCACCAGCGAGAAGCACGATGGCTTCGTCAGCCCTGTGGGCGACGGTACCGCCATCATGGAGTTCTCCGGTAAGGAGCTGGTACGCGGCGAGCCCGATGCTTCCTCCTTCCCCTCCGGCGGTCTGCGCGCTACCTGTGAGGCACGCGGCTACACCGCATGGGACCCCACCAGCTATGCCTTTGTGAAGGATGACGTGCTGTGCATTCCTACTGCATTCGTCAGCTACACCGGCGAGGCTCTGGATAAAAAGACTCCCCTGCTGCGTTCCATGAACGCACTGTCCGGTCAGGCCGTCCGCATCCTGAAGCTGTTCGGCAAGGACGTAGACTACGTTTCCACCACCGTCGGCCCCGAGCAGGAGTACTTCCTGGTCAAGAAAGAGGACTACGAGGCACGTCAGGATCTGATCCTTACCGGCCGCACCCTGTTCGGCGCTCCCTCTGCCAAGGGTCAGGAGCTGGAGGAGCACTACTTCGGCGTCATCCGTCCCGAGGTTTCTGCGTTCATGAAGGAGCTGGACGAGGAGCTGTGGAAGCTGGGCGTGCCCGCCAAGACCAAGCACAACGAGGTTGCTCCCTGCCAGCACGAGCTTGCTCCCATCTTCGATACCACCAACGTAGCCATCGACCACAACCTGCTGACCATGGAAATGATGCGCAAGATCGCACCCAAGTACGGTCTGGTCTGCCTGCAGCATGAGAAGCCCTTTGAAGGCGTGAACGGCAGCGGCAAGCACAACAACTGGTCCATGAGCACCACCCACGAGAACCTGCTGGATCCCGGCGACACTCCCATGGAGAACCTGCAGTTCCTGATCTTCCTGGCCGCTGTTATCAAGGCTGTGGATGAGTACGCCGACCTGCTGCGCACCTCTGTGGCCACCCCGGGCAACGATCACCGTCTGGGCGCTAACGAGGCGCCTCCGGCTATCATCTCCATTTTCGTGGGCGAGGAGCTGGAAGCTGTCATCGATGCGATCGCATCCGATTCTCCCTATGCCGGCCCCGTCAAGATGAAGATGGATCTGGGCGTGGACGTTCTGCCCAAGTTCAGCAAGGACACCACCGACCGCAACCGTACCTCTCCCTTCGCTTTCACCGGCAACAAGTTCGAGTTCCGTATGCCCGGCTCTGCCGAGAACCTGAGCGACTGCAACACCATCCTGAACACCGCTGTCGCCAAGGAACTGAAGGGCTACGCCGACGAGCTGGAGGGCGCTGAGGACTTTACCAGTGCAGCCATCGCTCTGGTCAAGCGCACCATCCGCGACCATCGCCGCGTTATCTTCAACGGCAACGGCTATACCGCCGAGTGGGAGGCCGAGGCAGCAAAGCGCGGCCTGCCCAACAAGAAGAATACCCCCGCTGCTCTGCCCGCACTGGTCGAGCCCAAGAACATCGCCCTGATGGAAGAGTTCGGCGTGCTGACCAAGGTGGAGATGGAGAGCCGCTACGAGGTTGAGATGGAGCATTACTCCAAGATCATCAACATCGAGGCTCTGACCATGCTGGAGATGGCTCGCAAGCAGCTGCTGCCCGCCATCAACGCCTACATGAGCGAGGTTGCCAATACCGCCGCCTCCAAGCTGGCTGTCAGCGAGCACATCAGCGTGCGCAGCGAGACCAAGACTTTGGAAAAGCTTTCTTCTGACGCCGATACCATGAGCGATGCCATCGACACCCTGCAGGATGCCGTGAATGCCGCCAAGGCACTGCCCACCGAGAGCGAGAAGGCCGTTGCCTTCCACGATAACGTTCTCCCGGTGATGGATGCCCTGCGTGCCGCTGCCGACGATGCCGAGACTATCTGCGGCGAGGATTACTGGCCTCTGCCCAGCTACAGCAAGATGCTTTACTACGTCTGATAATCTCCTGACAGCGTAAAAAAATAAGCATCCGCCGGCTGCCGGATCAATTAGCCATTCTCCTTTTCCTATTTCTTACACCAGCCCAAAGACCTGCTCCCTTTTTGAGGGCAGGCCTTTGGGCGTTTTATTTGAAATGCAGTTTTTGTAAGGGGGTTATTTATGAGCTATTCCACCCAACAGGATATTCTGGATTTCGTGGAGGACAACAACGTCAAATTTGTGCGCTTTGCCTTCTGTGATATTTTTGGCACCCAGAAGAACATTGCCGTGCTGGCTAGCAATCTGTCCAAGGCGCTGGAAGAGGGCGTGTGCTTTGACGGCAGTTCCATTGCGGGCTTTATGCACGTTGAGGAAAGCGACCTTGTACTGCGGCCGGATCTTTCCACCGTGACCATCCTGCCGTGGCGTCCCACCGAAGGCCGAGTGATGCAGTTCTTTTGCGATGTGGAAAAGCCGGACGGCGCAGCCTTTAGCGGCAACTGCCGGGGTTTTTTGCGGGATGTGAACCGCAAGTTCAAAAAGCTGGGGCTTACCTGCAACGTGGGTACCGAGTGCGAGTTTTATCTGTTTGAAAAGGACGACCGTGGCCACCCTACCTGCATTCCCATTGACTTCGGCGGATATTTTGACGTTGCGCCGCTGGATGCGGGTGAAAATCTGCGCCGGGATATCTGCCTGACCATGGAGCAGATGGGTATGGCACCCCAGCACAGCCACCACGAGAGCGGCAACGGCCAGAACGAGATCGACTGCCGCTACGCCGGGCCGCTGAAAACCGCCGACAACGTGATGACCTTTAAGCAGATCGTCCGTGCCATTGCCATGCGCAATGGTCTGCACGCCAGCTTTCTGCCCAAGCCCCTGCCCCAGCAGGCCGGCAGCGGGCTGCACATCAACCTCTCGCTTTACATGGACGGCAAAAACCTGTTTGAGGGCGATATTGCCCCGGACAGCGTAGCCGGCAGCTTTATGGCCGGTGTGCTGGCACACAGCCGGGAACTGACCGCGTTCACCAATCCCCTGCCCAACAGCTACCAGCGCTTTGGCTGTGACGAAGCGCCCCGCTATGTGAGCTGGAGCCGTCAGAACCGCAGCCAGCTGGTGCGCATTCCCATGGTCAAGGGCGACAACTGCCGCATGGAGCTGCGCAGCCCGGACCCCGCCTGCAACCCGTATCTGGCCATTGGCCTGATCCTTGCCGCCGGACTGGACGGCATTGAGCAGCGCATGGTCTTGCAGCCGCCGGTGAACCGTAACCTGTTCGATGCCGCCGAGGCCAAGGGACTGGGGCTTGAGACCCTGCCCGCCACCCTTGAGGAGGCGGTGCAGGTGGCCGAGGAGAGCGAGTTCCTGCGCCGGGTGCTGCCAGAGGGGCTTTCTAAACGCTATTTCTCGGAGGAGCTCAAGCGCTGCGCCGCACTGCGGAGTGCGCCTGACCGGGCCGAGCACGAGCGCGTCTACTATTTTAACGCCATCTGATCCCTGCCAGCGCAGGAGAAAGGAGTGCGGAAAATGGGACGCGCACTGATCGTAAGCGCCGGTGCCAACTCCAACGAGTATATTGCCGCGCGGCTGTCCGAGATGGGTTACAGCCGCCCGGTGATCATTCCCAGCGGAGCCGAGGCACGGCGCAGAATGTCGGAATCTGATTTTGAGTTGATCGTGGTCAACGCTCCCCTGCCCGATGAGTTCGGGCACGAATTGTGCATCACCGCTGTGGAGCAGACCGATGCCGGTGTGGTCTTTCTGGTAAAGGCCGCACAGGCTGAGCAATTGCTTGCCCCCCTGAACGAGCAGGGGGTGCTGCTGCTGAGCAAACCCTTCACCACCCCGTTGTTTTTGCAGGCCATGCACATGGCGGCTGCCGGCAACCACCGCCTGCAGCGACTGCGGCAGGAAAACGCCCGCCTGCAGGACAAGATCGGGCAGCTGCGGCTGGTCAGCCGGGCAAAGTGCTGTCTGGTAGAGCACGCCCACATGACCGAGGCCGAAGCGCACCGCTACCTTGAAAAACAGGCTATGGACACCCGCCGCGACCGCGCTGAGGTGGCGCAGGAGGTGCTGGAAGAGTACGCTGACAGAAACGAATGAGACATAGGGCTTCGCCACGCACCCGCAGGGAAAGGGGTGCGCCGAGAGCGGGCCTTTTATGGGAGAGTTTTATTCTACAACAAAGGAAGGTATATTTTTATGGCAAAATTTATTTTTGTGACCGGCGGCGTGGTCTCCGGTCTGGGCAAAGGCATTACCGCTGCATCTCTGGGCCGACTTTTGAAGTGCCGCGGCCTGAAGGTGGCCAGCCAGAAGCTGGACCCCTATGTGAACGTGGACCCGGGCACCATGAGCCCGCTACAGCACGGCGAGGTGTTCGTGACCGATGACGGCACCGAGACCGATCTGGATCTGGGACACTACGAGCGCTTCATCGACGAAAATCTGAACAAGTACTCCAACCTGACCACCGGCAAGGTGTACTGGAACGTGCTGAACAAGGAGCGTCAGGGCGCTTATCTGGGACAGACGGTGCAGATCATCCCCCACATCACCAACGAGATCAAGAGCTACATTTATAATCTGGCCTCCTCTACCGAAGCCGATGTGGTCATTACCGAGATCGGCGGCACCACCGGCGATATCGAGAGCCAGCCCTTCCTGGAGGCCATCCGTCAGGTTGGTCTGGAGCAGGGACGGGAGAACTGCTGCTTCATCCATGTGGTGCTGGTGCCCTACATCTCCGGCTCGGACGAATACAAATCCAAGCCCGCGCAGCACTCGGTCAAGGAGCTGCAGGGCATGGGCGTAAGCCCCGACATCATCATTCTGCGCGCAGACGGCAGCGTGGGCAGCGACATCCGCCGCAAGATCAGCACCTTCTGCAATGTCAAGCCCGAGTGCGTCATTGAGAACCTGACCATGCCGAGCCTGTACCAGTGCCCGCTGATGCTGCACACCAACGGTCTGGACGATGTGGTGGTACAGCAGCTGCACCTCGATGTTCCCCCCGCCGACCTGACCGAGTGGAAGCAGGTGGTCTCCCGCATTGCCACCCGCAGCAAGACCTGCACCATTGCACTGGTGGGCAAGTATGTCAAGCTGCACGACGCATATCTCTCGGTGATGGAAAGCCTGTATCATGCCGGGTTTGAGAATGACAGTCAGGTGGAGATCCGCTGGGTAGAAAGCGAGGATCTGACCGATCAGGCCGCCTGCAAGGAGGCCTTTGCGGATGTGGACGGCATCATCGTGCCCGGCGGCTTTGGCGACCGCGGCATTGAGGGTATGATCCAGGCAGCCCAGTACGCCCGCGAGAACCGTGTTCCCTGCTTTGGCATCTGCCTTGGTATGCAGATCATGGTCATTGAATTTGCCCGCAACGTGCTGGGCTACAAGGACGCCAATTCCAGCGAGTTCACCCCGGACGGTGCCCACAACGTCATCTCCCTGATGCCGGACCAGCAGGGCAACATCCCCAAGGGCGGCACCATGCGTCTGGGCAAGTACCCCTGCACGGTGAAGCCCGGCACCAAGATGGCCGAGTGCTACGGCGAGAACGAGATCTGGGAGCGTCACCGCCACCGCTATGAGTTCAACAACGACTTCCGGCAGGAGATGCAGGACGCCGGGCTGGTCATCTCCGGCACAAGCCCGGACGGCCATCTGGTGGAGACTGTGGAGCTGCCCGGCCGCGACTTCCATCTGGGTGCACAGTTCCACCCGGAGTTCAAGAGCCGCCCCAACCGCGCACATCCCCTGTTCAAGGGCTTTATCGCCGCTGCGCTGCGCTACCGCGCTGCCGCCCAGCGGGATATGCTGCATCTGTAATAGCATAATATAACGGCAAGGCCGCAGCACAAAATACCGTGCTGCGGCCTTGCTTTATGTAAGACGATTTTAAATGCCTTCCGCGCCGTCCTGTCTGGCGTGGTTTGCCTGCTTATTCTCGTACATCCGCTGGTCGGCGATGCAGCGCACCTGCTGCACGTCCACGCTTTCGGCGGGGTACAGGGCGTAGCCGCAGCTGGCACCCACGCTCACGGTATTGCCGTCGATCTCGTAGGGCACAGCGACCATCTCACAGATCATATTCATCTTGCTGGCGCAGGCCTCCGGCTTCATTGAACCAAGCAGCAAAAGCGCGAACTCGTCACCGCCCAGACGGAAGGCGTAGTCCCGGCTGCGGATGCAGCCCTGAAGCCGCTGGGAAACGCCCTTCAGCAGCTCATCACCCACATCATGGCCGTAGGTATCGTTGACCGGCTTGAAGCGATCCAAGTCCATATAGAACAGCGCAAAGGGCTGGCTGTGCTGCTCCAGCACGGTCAGCACCCGGTCAAAATAGCGCTTGTTCAGCAGGCCGGTCAGGCCATCGGTGTTGGCAAGGCTTTGCAGCAGATGCTGCTTGCCCATATCCTGCACGATCATCATCACGCGGGTCAGGCGATTTTCCTTCCACGCCATGGGAACGACCGTCATCATGAAAAATGCGCTTTTATCGCGGGCGGCATATTCCAGCTTGAGGGAGTCGTTGTCCGTTTTGATGAGCCTGCGCAGGTTTTCCGGTGCCAGCATCTGGGGGATCTTGGCGTTTTCACTGTCGGTCAGCACCACATACTTGCGCGATATCTGCTCCAGCATTTGCCGGTAGGAGCCCTCCGGCGGGTACAGCGGTTCTCCGCGCCGCTCGTGGTACTGGTAGCGGTCGCGGTCCAGATCGCACACTGCAAAACGCTCCACAACGCGCACCATGCCCTCGAACATCATATCGCTCTTTTCCCGGCGGCGCTCCAGCTCCCGGCGGCGGTTGTGCTCTGCGTCACGCTGGATCTTTATCACGCCTGCCATGATCAGAAGCCCCAGCAGTGCAATGACCAGAATGGTAGCCACCTGCACCCGGCGCATCCCGGCATCCACCACCCCGGTGGGCACGATACCGATGATGCTCCAATCCATGAGCCCCAGCGGCTGATAGATCAGATAATATTTCTGCCGGTTCAACGTGTACAGCACGCAGCCCTCGCCGCCCTGCGGCAGGGTCTGCACCATGGTGTCAAAGTAAGGCTGATCCACGCTGGCGTTCTGCCGTAAGTAATCAAACAGGTTGGTCATCTGCTCGGTGATCTCGGTCTTTGTCTCGGTGGAAAGCACCACATCGCCGTTTGAGCGCACGATATAGCAATCGCTCTGTCCCTCATAGACCATGCTGCCCAGCAGCTTTTCCAGCACGGCGTTGTCGTAGCTGACCACCAGCGCCGTATAGGTAGTGCCGTCCAACTGCAGCGGCTGCTCCATTGGGATGGCAAACAGGATCTTGCGGATGCCCTGACTGGAGATATAGCTGGAGATCACTGGCTTGTTTTCGGTATACAGCTTTTCAAAAGTCGCCTTCATGTACTCTGCTGTGCCCTGCCGCCCGGCGGTGGTCCAGAACTCGCACTGCTCGTTGAACAGATAAAAATCCGTATATTGCCAGGTAGCCTTTTGGGCGATATACTCCTGCCACTGCCCCTCCTGCTCTCCCAGCTCCGCAAGGGTGCCCAGGTAGCTGTCCCAGTCGTTCAGGATGTTCCAGTTGCGTTGCGCAAACATGGTAAAGGTCTTGGCAGACTGCCCATAGGTGGAAAGCAGGTTTGCCGTGCTTTCCTGATAGATCTGCTTCTGGGTATAGGCACTGTAAGCAAGGATGCCGACCAGCAGCGCCAGCAGCATCCCTGCTATGAGCAGTATATTTTTTCGTTTGTTCTTCATAAGGTCAATTCCCCCCGACTGCCCCGCAGCCAGACCTCTTCACAATACGTTCTTCCAAAGGCTTTATGCCAAAGCGCTGTGCACAAAGTTCCGCAAAAGTGCACAAGTGCCGCGTGTCAGCGCCCGTATAAAACGACACGATCTCTAATAACATTATATCATTCCGCAAAAAAGCCTGTCAACACATCCATGGGGCGATTCGTGTCGTTTCAAGGGCGATTCACGCAGATTTGCTCTGCTTTTGCCGCTTAAAAAGACAAAAAGACCCGCAGGCCGCGCCTGAACTTTCAGGGCCGCTGCGGGTCTTTTTGCTGGTGCAGAAGAAGGGACTTGAACCCTCACTCACTAGGAACTGGTGCCTAAAACCAGCGTGTCTGCCATTCCACCACTTCTGCTCATAGAAAAAAGGCAAGTCAAAAACCGACTTGCCTTCTGGTGCGAGGGAGGGGACTCGAACCCCCAAGGATAAACCACACGCACCTCAAACGTGCGCGTCTGCCAGTTCCGCCACCCTCGCATACCTGTTATACAGTTCTCCGGTTTTTGAGGTAGAAAACCGTTGGTGCGGACTGCTTGGATATAGTAACACATTTCCGGCATTTCGTCAAGTGGTTTCTTTGTTTCTCATAAGTTTTTTTAAGTTTCATATCTATATTAGCAGCGCAGCGCGCACGCAAGAGCAGCCCTGCGGGCAATTGCACAGGTCATTTGTGCGTAGAAAGCCTGCCTGCGGCGCTGCGCCCAGAGCAAAGGAGGGGTTTGTATATGAAACTTTTTGTGCGGCGCACCGGCGGGCGCATCGGGCTATGGGGCGGGCTGCTGGCGGCTGCGCTGGCAGCGTTTGCGGCGGGGTGGCTGGTGCCGGCACGCGCGCCGGTGGGCTGCAATCTGAACGAGCTGACCGCCGCGCCGGACTTTTCGCCCTTTTCCCCTGCCGCACCGGCGGTGGCTGCATCCGATGCCGGCGCGCCCGCCGCCCCTACCCTGCCGGAAAAATGGGTCTGCCTGACCTTTGATGACGGCCCCAGCAAGACCACCCCGGAGGTGCTGGCGGCGCTGGATGCCGCCGGAGTGCACGGCACCTTTTTTGTGGTGGCCACCGGCTACAATGAGAAATATCTGCCCCTGCTCACACAGGCTGCTGCCGCCGGGCATCAGATCGCGCTGCACTCTGCCTCCCACGAATACAGCGATATCTACCGCAGCAGCGCCGCCTACTGGAAGGACATCGCCCTGCTGAAACAGCGCATTGCGCCCTATGTGGACGCTGAGAGCATCCGGTACCTGCGCTTTCCCGGCGGCAGCACCAACACCGTAAGCCGCCGTTACGGCGGCAAGGGGCTGATGCCGCAGCTGAAAACCGAGGTAGAGCAGCGCGGCTGGCAGTGGGTGGACTGGAACGTCTGCGCCGAGGACGCCGTGGGCGGGCACCCCAGTGCGGATACCATCTACCGTAATGTGGTGCGGGAGACCGGTGAGCAGACCCATTGCGTGGTGCTGATGCACGACTCTGCCACCACCCGCACCACCGCCGAGGCGCTGCCGGATATCATCCGGTGGTATACGGATAACGGCTATACTTTTTTGACCGTAGCCGAGGCGCTGCCGCTGGGGTAACGCGCCTTATAGCCACCTTTCAAGGCAGCGTCCCAGCAGCACTCCGGCAGAGGCCAGCACCGCCAGCCAGAGCCAGCCTGCGCCGCCGGTCACCACCCACCCCGCCGCCAGAATGGCGGCAAAGGTACATACCGGCGGCACAGCGATGCGCAGGATATGCAGCAGCTTCTCCCGCTGTGGCGGCAGTCCGGTGTCCAGCTGCTCAGGGTGCAGGGCATCACAGCAGATCTCGTCCCGGTACTTGCCCGGGTTGCGGTAGGCCTTATACGCGATGCCGTCCAGCAAAAACTCCGGGTACATCCCCTCTTTGGTCAGGGTGAACTGCATCTCCTTTTCCTCTGCATAGGCCTGCAAAGCCGCCGTAAACTCCTGTGGGGTGTTGATGCTGCCCTGCGGAATAAAGAAAAAGTGCTTCTGGTGCTGCACCTGCGCCAGCGTGCAGTAATCCTGCAGCCAGCCGGAGAAGAACCCCTGCTGCGGGGCGGGGCTTTCCATGCGGGTCAGGCAGGCGTCCACGTCCAGCGTGTCTGTCTGCGGAGCCTGCCGGGCAAGGTCGGCGCAAAACTGCATGGCTGCCGCCAGCTGCGCCGCCTGCTGCTCCAGCACGGTCTGTTGGGCTTGCAGCGCCTGTTGCAGGGGCTGTTCCCCGCGCAGTACCGCCTTGATGGTAGGCAGCGGCACATCCAGCATCCGCAGCATACGGATAAGTTTAAGCGTGCGGACGTTCCCGGCGGTGTAATCGCGGTAGTCATTGCCCTGCCTGCGTGCCGGTGTGAGAAGCCCTTCTTTTTCATAAAAACGGATGTTCGGGGCGGACACGCCGCTTTGTTCGGAAGCCTGTTTGATGTTCATTTGCTTCACCTCCGCCCTTACATTACACCTTAAAGCCGGTTGAAGGTCAAGGGTTTTGCGCAAAAAACCGAGCCGCCGCACAAAAATGTGCAGGCAGCTCGGTTTTTCAATGCAAAATATCCGTCAGCGCGGGGGATCAGTCCGCAGACTGGCAGAACACAGAGAAGGTGCGGTAAGCCATGTACAGGTCGGTCTTATGGATGACCTCGAAGGGAGAGTGCATGGACAGCACAGGCACACCCATATCCAGCACCTTGATGCCGCGGTTTGCCACATACTTGGCAATGGTACCGCCGCCGCCCAGATCCAGACGGCCCATCTCGCCGATCTGCCATGCCACGTTGTTGGCATCCAGCATCCGGGTGATGTCGCCCAGCAGCTCGGCGTTGGCATCGCTGGCAGAGCTCTTGCCGCGGCTGCCGGTGTACTTGAAGATGGCAATGCCGCGGCCGGCGTAGGTGCCGTTCTGCTTCTCAAAGGCGCTTGCCCAAGAGGGGTCGTAGGCGGCGGTCACGTCCGCAGACAAGCACACGCTGTTGCGGAAGGCGAGAATGTCGTCCTGACCGGCAGCACGGCAGAGCAGCTGCATAAAGTGGAACACATACATACTCTGCATACCGGTCACACCGTCGGAACCGATCTCTTCCTTATCGGTCAGCACGCAGATGGTGGTGCGCACAGGGTCCTTGGTCTCGATCTCGGCCAGCAGTGCGGGGTAAGCATCCACGCGGTCATCGTGGCCGTAGGCACCGATCATGGAGCGGTCAAAGCCCACATCGCGTGCCTTGCTGGCGGGAACGACCTCGATCTCGGCGCGGGTGAAGTCGCGCTCGGTGATGCCGTACTTCTGGTTCAGCAGGATGAGGGTGTTCAGCTTGACAGCCTCCTTGACGTCCTCTTCCTCCACGGTGTCAGAGCCGATGAGCACGTTCAGCTCCTCGCCCTTGATGCCCTCGCTGAGCTTACGCTCGTTCTGCTCGGCACCCAGATGAGGCAGCAGGTCGGTGATGCAGAACACGGGATCGTTCTCGTCCTCACCGATGGCAAAGTTGACGCTGGAGCCGTCGGCGCGGGTAAACACGCCGTGGATGGCCAGCGGGATGGTCGCCCACTGGTACTTGCGTATACCGCCGTAGTAGTGGGTGCGGAAGTAGCTCATGTGGTCAGACTCGTACAGAGGGTTGGGACGCAGGTCCAGACGGGGGCAGTCGATGTGGGCGATGACCAGACGGAAGCCCTCTTCATAGGGCTTCTGGCCGATGGTAGCCGCCACAACAGCCTTGTTCTCCTGAATGAAGTAGACCTTCTCACCGGGGGCGTAGGCCTTTTTGGGCTCAAAAGCCTTGTAGCCGGCAGCCAGCAGCATCTGCTCGCTGACAACGGCAGCCTCGCGCTCGGTCTTGGCGCTGTCCATAAATTTCTTGTAGCCCTCGGCAAAGGCAGCAGCCTTTTCCTTTACGTCTGCCTGCTTGTCAGCAGCGTATTCGGGGGTGTAGAGCAGCTTTTCAGCGTACTCTTTTGCAGTAAGTTTCTCACTCATGATTTTTCGCTCCTTAACTTTTTATCATTGACCTGCGTACAGACGCTGATAGGTCTGGTAGCAGGCGGTGATCTTGTTGACGTAGTGGTGCATCTGGTTATAAGGGAAGCCCTGCAGCGTTTCCCCATCTGCCGAGTGTTCCTCTATTTGCAGCAGCTGATCCACCGTGCCCCAGCCACTGTGGTAAGCCGCTGCTGCCGTGGATACATCCCCTTTGTAGCGCACCATACACAAGTGCAGGTAGTAGCACCCGAACCGGATGGCGGTATCGGGACTGTACAGGTCGGCAAAGGTCAGCGGCTCGTCCGGGGCAATTTTGCTGCGCATCCAGAGAAAGGTCTCCTCAGTCATCTGCATCAAGCCCCGGGCATCCACGCTGGAGGTAGCCTGCGGGTCAAAGCCGCTTTCGGTGCGGATAAAGGCGTAGACCAGCAGCGGATCCAACTCATAGTCTGCTGCCCATTTTTCCACCAGCTGCTCGTACTTGCGGGGGTACAAAAGCTGCTCTGCCCGGTTGCACAAAGGCGGCACCACGCACACCGTAAGCACCACAGCCAGGCACAAAGCGACCAGCCGCCGCACCATCCGGCGGCGGCGCTGCTGTTTACGAAGGCGCTGTTTTTCCCGCGCCGCGCGGCGCTCCCGGGCGGCGATGGGGTCGTAGGCTTTTTCATAATTTTGTTCGTTCAAAGCGCTGCCGTCACGCCCCCTTCTGCCTGCAGCCGCTCACACAGGCGGGCGGCTGCGGCTTGCAGCGCCTCCAACCCGGCGTCGTTGTGCAGGGTGTAGTCTGCCTGTGCGGTCAGGGTTTGTTCCGGGGTCTGAGCGTTCAGGCGGCGGGCAGCCATCTCCGGCGAGATACCGTCCCGCGCCACGATGCGCGCCACACTGGTCTCAAAGGGCGCAGTGACCACGCACAGGCGGTCACACTCAGCCTGTGCCGCCGTGCCCACGATGACTGCACCGTCCAGCACAAAAAGGGGCGCACCAGCGGTCTGAGCCGCCTGCTTTGCCGCCCGGATGCGTGCCACAATGGCAGGGTGGGTCAGACTGTCCAGCGCGGCCTTGCCCTCCGGGGTGGCAAAGGCGCGGTCAGCCAGCAGACGGCGGTCCAGCGTGCCGTCCGGCTTTAAAATATCCCCGCCGAAGCGCGCCGCAAGCTGCGGCAGCAGCGGCGAGCCGGGCAGCAAAATTTCCCGGCTGAGCTGGTCGGCATCGGCCAGCGGCACGCCGTGGGCGGCAAATACCGCTGTGACCGTGGACTTGCCGCAGCCGCTGCGCCCCGTGATGCCTAAAGTTATCATAGATCGATCACCCGGAAGGCGGCGGCGCGGATCAGGCGGTTGTACACTGCCATGGACAGGCCGTCCTTCTGCGGGCAGCGGGCGTAGACTACGCCGTCGCCCTGCTCATCCAGCGCCCGCAGGGAGCGGAAGATGTGCTTTGCCTGATCGGCACCGTCCCCCTCGCGGCCGTATTCCACGCAGGGCACATCCAGCTTTGCGCTTTCGCCGGTAAAGCACAGGCAGCTGGGGTTCTCGTCTTTATGGGCGTCCACATAGGCCTTGAACTGCGCAAAGGTGCCGCTGAGCAAGGTCACATCGGCCTTGGGGGCGTAGTGCTTATACTTCATGCCCGGGCTGCGCACCACAGCACCCTCCGGCAGCTTTTCCAGAATGGCCTTAGACACCTCCACCTCTTCGCCGAGGGCGCGTTCCAAGTCCTCCAGCGTGATGTGGCCGGGGCGGAACAGGGTGGGTTTATCACCCACCACCGACACCACGGTGCTCTCCACGCCCACATCGCACTCGCCGCCGTCGAGGATCAGCGGCAGGCGGCCGTCCATATCGGTAAACACGTCCTGTGCGTTGGTGGGGCTGGGCTTGCCGGAAAGATTTGCGCTGGGGGCGGCAAAGGCGCAGCCGCTCTGCTGGATGACCGCCCGCGCTACCGGGTGGCTGGGCATACGGATGCCCACGGTATCCAGTCCGGCGCAGCACTCATCCGCCACCTCCGGCCCGCGCGGCATGATGATGGTCAGCGGCCCGGGGCAGAAGGCTGCCATCAGCAGCTGGGCGCGCTCCGGCACCTCGCTGACAAGACCCGGCAGCATCTCCGGCCCGGTGACGTGGACGATGAGGGGGTTATCCTGCGGGCGCCCCTTGGCCACAAAGATATCGCGCACCGCCGCACCGTTGCGGGCATCGGCGGCAATGCCGTAGACCGTTTCTGTTGGCAGGGCCACAAGCTGACCCTGCCGCAGCAGCTGCGCGGCCTCGGCTACGCCTGCTTCATCGGCAGGCAAAACTCTGGTTTTGATTTCCATACGAATCATCGTTCTTTCTGTCTGTAAAGTATATTTGCTTGGCAGTCGTTTGGATGGTTTTGCACCCGCAAAACCGGGTTTTACCCGCCCAGCCTTTGCAGCTTTTCGGTCTGCTCGCGGGTGGCAAGGGCGTCGATTACCTCATCCAGATTGCCGTCCATGATCTTTTCCAGATTGTGGACAGTCAACCCGATGCGGTGGTCGGTGCAGCGGTCCTGCGGGAAGTTATAGGTACGAATCTTCTCGCTGCGGTCGCCGGTGCCCACCTGCCCCTGACGCTGGGCGTTTATGGCATCCTGCTGTTCCTTCTGCTTTTGTGCAAGGAGGCGGCTGCGCAGGATCTCCAGCGCCTTATCCTTGTTCTGGAACTGACTGCGCTCGTTCTGGCACTCCACCACCGTACCTGTGGGGATATGGGTCACACGGATGGCGCTGGAGGTCTTGTTGATGTGCTGACCGCCCGCACCGGAGGAGCGGAAGGTGTCAATGCGCAGGTCCTTCATGTCCAGCGCAAAGTCCACCTCCTCTGCCTGCGGCATTACCGCCACAGTGGCGGTGGAGGTGTGAATGCGGCCTTGGGTCTCGGTCTCCGGCACACGCTGCACCCGGTGCACCCCGCTCTCGTACTTGAGACGGTTATACGCACCTGCGCCATCCACTGAGACGATGGCTTCCTTTACGCCGCCAAGTTCGGTCTCGTTCAGGTTGAGCAGTTCCAGCGTCCAACCATGGTTCTGGGCGTACATGGTGTACATCCGCAGCAGACTGTGGGCAAACAGAGCGGCTTCCTCGCCGCCGGCACCGCTGCGGATCTCCATGATGACGTTTTTGCCGTCGTTCACGTCCTTGGGCAGCAGCAAAATTTTGAGATTATTTTCCAGCTTTGCCACATCTTGACTTTTTTCGCCGATTTCCTGCTGTATCATCTGCTTGAAGTCCGGGTCCAGTGAACCGGGCTCCTCCAGCAGGGCTTTGGCCTGCGCCAGATGATCCAGCGCGGTCTGCCAGTCCCGGTAAGCCTCCACCACCGGCTCGGTGTCGTGGTACTCCCGCATCAGCTTGCGGAACACCGCCGGGTCGGCGGCGGTATCGGGCTGGTTCAGCCGCATGGAAAGTTCCTCAAAGCGGCGGCAGACCGCATCCATCCGGGAAGAAATATCTTGCATCCTTGCAGTTCTCCTTACAAATTCGTTCCGGTTCGGGTGCGTTGGCTGCGCTACTGTGCGCTGCCGGGCTTTACCACCTTTTTGATGTTCTTTTCAATTTTGGCGCGGGGCAGCATGACCTCGCGTCCGCAGCCGGTGCAGCGGATCTTAAAATCCATGCCCACCCGCAGCACCTCGAAGCTGGATGCCCCGCAGGGGTGCTTTTTGCGGGTGAGGATGGTATCTCCCACAGCGATGTCCATATTTATCCGACCTCTCCCTTCTTTTCTGCCGCGCAAACGCCCGGCAGAGCCAGTGTGTGCCGCCGCCCGCTGAGCGGGTGCTGCGCATACAGATATAGTATAATGCAAAGCCGCACAAAATGCAAATATCTGCGCACACTGCTGCATATCGTTGTAGCATCGCACAGAGACCCGAAAACCATATAGAAAGAGGAATGAAACATGATGCAAGCTTATCGTACCGAAAACAGTTACCGTTCTGCCGCCCGTCTGTCCCCTGCCGAGCTGCGGGCTGCCATGGCCAGCGGCGAGATTTTACAGGCCACCGCCCTTGCCTTTGACACCCGGCGGCAGCTGCGGTTTGAGCTGGGCGGCGTAAAGGCAGTGATGCCCTTTGCCCAGTGCGCGGACGGTGCCGAGACCGGCACCGTGCGGGATATTGCGGTGCTGACCCGGGTGGGACGCCCCACCTGTTTTGTCATCGAGGGGCTGGACACGGACGAGGACGGCGCGCCCTGCTACCGGCTTTCCCGCGCCGAGGCGCAGCGGCTGTGCAAGGCAGAGTATCTGGACACCCTCTCGCCCGGGGATATCCTGCCCTGTACCGTGACCCACATCGAGCCGTTCGGCGCGTTCTGTGATGTAGGCTGCGGCATCAGCGCCCTGCTGCCCATCGACTGTATGTCGGTAAGCCGCATCTCCTCCCCTGCCGACCGGGTAAGCGTAGGGCAGCAGATTTTGTGTGCCATCAAGAATCGGGACGCGCAGGGGCGCTTTGTGCTGACCATCCGGGAGCTGCTGGGCACATGGGCAGAGAACGCCGGCCGGTTCACCGTGGGCGAAACGGTGGTGGGCATTGTGCGCAGCGTGGAGGAATACGGCACCTTTGTGGAGATTGCGCCGAACCTTGCCGGGCTTGCGGAGAGCTGCTCCGGTCTTGCGCCCGGACAGGCGGTAAGTGTCTACATCAAAAACATTCTGCCGGAAAAGATGAAGATCAAGCTGGTCATCGTGAACCACGCCCTGAGCCAGCCCCACCGGTTTGAGCTGCGGTACTTCATCACCGAGGGACATCTGGACAGGTGGGTGTACTCCACACCGGAATGCCCCAAGCGCATTGAGACAGATTTTGCCGTTGCGGCTTGCAATCCGGGCTGAAAGCCTTTATACTAATAGAAAGAGTTTTTGTCTGCCCGCTGCCCGCCCTTTTGGCAGCGGCGCAGACCTTTGATACCATGTGAAAGTGCAAGGGGGATGTAAGGAACGATGAGCGCCAATGATGCTTTTACCGCCGGTGTCCGTCCCGGCGGCCTGACCAGCAGCACCGAGATCCGGCTGCTGCTGTGCTATCTGGTGAAAAACGCCGGTCCCATTACCCGGCAGGAGATCGAGAACGCCCTGATGGAGGAAGCCCTTGTCAACTATTTTGAGATCGGCTCCTGTCTGGACGATATCACAAAACAGGCGCTGGTCACCCTGACCGGCGACAGCTACACCATTACCGACAAAGGCCGCAAGGTAGCGCAGGAGCTGGCCTACGACCTGCCCCGCAGCGTGCGGGAGCGGGCGGTGGCTGCCGTGCTGCGCTGCCAGACATGGGCCCGCAAGGAGGCCAAGTACAGCGCCCGCATCACCGAAAAGGCCGACGGCCACTGCACCGTGCGCTGCACCGTAAAGGGGCTGGACAGTGAACTTTTCTGTCTGGAACTGGGTGCGCCCGACCGGCTGAGCGCCGAACTGGTGAAGAAGCAGTTCATCCTGAAGGGCAACGAGATCTATCAGCTGTTGATCAACAAGCTGACCGAGGAAGAAAAATAAGACAGAACGATCCCCGCCCGCTGTAAGCAGAACTTACGGCGGGCGGGGATTTTTTCAGATACGCCCTAGATCAGGATACAGATCAGCCCGGTGCAGCCTTCGTTGATGACCCGCTCCAGCGTTTCCTGCAGGCGGGTGCGGGCTTCCTGCGGGATGTGGAGCAGCTTGTTCTGCAAACCATCGTTCACCAGCTCGTGCAGGCTTTTGCCAAAGATGTTGGACTCCCACAGCTGCACCGGGTCGTCCGCAAAGTCGGCCAGCAGGCTCTGCACCAAGTCCTCGCTCTGCTTCTCGGTGCCCACGATGGGGCTCAGTTCCGTATGGATGGTGGCCTTCATCATCTGGATAGAGGGCGCACAGGCTTGCAGCCGCACCCCGCAGCGCCCATCCTGATGCACGATCTCCGGCGGTTCCAGATGCAGCTCGTCGATGGAGGGCATCACGATGCCGTAGCCGGTGGCTTCCACCTGCTCCAAGGCGCTGCGCACCTTCTCGTAGGCACGCTTTGCCCGGGCAAGCTCCATGATGCAGGGCATCAGCCCCGCCTCGTCCCCGATGTCCAGCCCGGTCTGCTCGCTGAGCACCTGATAAAAGATCTCCGGCTTTAACTCCACACTCACCCGCACACTGCCGGCGGCAAGATCTGCGCCCGCCACTGCCGAGCGCTGCACGGCATCGCATTCCAGCGCAGGGGCGTCCGTTCCAGTGGGCAGATCCTTCATGCGGGACACCCGCTCGGCCAGCTGCATGGCAGCTGCGTACACCTGTGCTTGCAGCCAGTGCCCGGGCTCCAGCATGGTCACCCAGCGGGGCAGGGCAAAATCCAGCTCCTGCACCGGAAACTCGTACAGTACCCGCCGCAAAATCTCCCCCAGCATGGCGGCGTCCAAGTCCACGCAGCTTACCGGCAGCACGGTGCGGCGGTAGTCTCGCGCCATGCCCTCGGCCAGCTGCCGGGTCTCCGGCGCGTCCGGGTGGGTGCTGTTGAGCAGGATGATATAAGGCTTGCCCAGCGCTTCCAACTCGGTGACGACCCGCCTTTCGGCCTCTGCGTAGCCCGCCCGGGGGATATCGCTGACCGAACCGTCCGTAGTGACCACCACCCCGATGGTGGAGTGCTCACAGATTACCTTGCGGGTGCCGGTCTCTGCGGCAAGGTCAAAGGGCACTTCCTGCTCAAACCACGGGCTTTTGACCATGCGGGGCTTTGCGTCCTCCTCGTGCCCCATGGCACCCTCCACCATGTAGCCCACGCAGTCGATCAGCCGCACCCGGCACGCCCCGCCGCCTTCCAGCTGCAGGGGCACGGCGGTCTCCGGGATGAATTTCGGCTCGGTGGTCATGATGGTGCGCCCCGCTGCCGACTGCGGCAGCTCGTCCCGGGCACGCTCCCGGGCAGCGGCAGAGCCGGACATGGCGGGCAGCACCAGCTGCTCCATGAACTGCTTGATAAAGGTGGATTTGCCGCTGCGCACCGGCCCCACCACACCGATGTAGATATCCCCGCCGGTGCGTGCGCCGATCTCGCGACAGATGCTGTTCTGTTCCTGTTTCTCCAAGGTCCTTCTCCCCTTCCTGTTGCGCTGCGCACCGCGCCCGTAGGGGTGGGTGTGCTCGTTGTATCGTATGAAAAGGGAGCGCTTATTATGCCGGGACGATCTTAAATGCCCTCCGCTTTGCTCTGGGCATAATCAGCGGAAAAATTATTTTATATAATTGCAATTGAAGAAAATCTGCGGATTTTCCTCAACTGCCTTTTCACGGGACTCAAAAAAGAGCTGCCGTGCAAACACACAGCAGCTCTCAGAAAGGTTTTATGAAATCACGGGGTCAGGCGGTTGGGGCCGCGGAACAGGAACTCGGCGTCCTTGATGCTCAGGCCGCACAGCAGCATGGTCAGGCGGTCGATGCCCAGACCAAAGCCGCCGTGGGGCGGGCAGCCGTACTGGAAGAACTCCAGATAGAACTTGACGTCATCGGCCAGACCCTTCTCCTCAGCCTGCTTCTTCAGCACCTCGTAGCGGTGCTCACGCTGGGCACCGGTGGTGATCTCCACGCCGCGCCAGATCAGATCGTAACCCTGCGGCACGCCGTTCTCATCGCGCATATGGTAGAAAGCGCGCTTCTCGGCAGAGTAATCAGTGATGAACAGGAACTCGTGGCCGTAGTGCTTCTTGACCCAGTCGTAGCTCAGGCGCTCGGCCTCGGTGGTCAGATCGCCCTTCTCGCTCTCGTCCACGGTGTAGCCGAACTCTTCTTCCAGAGCCTTATACAGGTCTGCCAGCTTGACCACCGGGAACGGCGTGGTGGGCACGATGACTTCCAGTCCGAACAACTCCTTGATCTGGTCGCCGTAGTTATCTTTAACAGCCTGCAGACCGGCGGTCAACAACTCCTCTTCCATCTTCATCACATCTTTGAAGGAGGTGATGTAGCTGAACTCCAGATCGAAGCCGGAGAACTCGGTAGCGTGCTTGTTGGTGTAGCTCTTCTCGGCGCGGAACACGGGACCAGTCTCGAAGATACGCTCAAAGCCGGCAGCCATGGCCATCTGCTTATAGAACTGGGGGCTCTGTGCCAGATAGGCATTGCGGTCGAAGTAGTCCACCTTGAACACCTCAGAGCCGCTCTCGCTGGCAGCAGCGATCAGCTTGGGGGTGTGGATCTCGATGAAGTTGCGGTCCAGCAGGAACTTGCGCATGGCGTTGACGAAGCAGCTCTGCGCCTTGAACATCAGCTGGTTCTCGTCGGTGCGCAGGTCGATCCAGCGGTAGTCGATGCGCTGGTCGATGCTGGAGCGCTCCACAGCCTTCTTTTTCTTGGTGGCTGCGATCTCCTTGCGGACGATGGGCAGTGCATTGGCGGTGCTCTCCACCTCGATGCTCTCGGGGATCATCTCCACGCCGCCCATCTTGACGTAGTCGTTCTCCATCACCTTGCCGGTGACGGTGATGACAGAGTCCGGGGTGAGCTGGTCGATGGTATCCACCAGCTCGGGGTGGTCGGCCTTCTCCACCGTGATCTGCAGCTTGCCGGTAATATCTTTCAGCACGATAAATGCCATATACTTGCTGTTGCGCAGGTTCTCGATAAAGCCCTGCACCTTCACCGTGCCGCCGATGGCCTTTTGAGCCTCATTGATATAGGTGCGTTCCATAATACAGGAATCCTCCTTTAACGTCTTGTGTACTGTTTTATTATACGCTTTTCAGGGGATAAATCAAGAGATATGCCAATTTCAGCCGCTCTGTGCTGTGCTTTCTGTAAAAATGGAGACACCGGAGCGTCAGCCAAGGCTCCGGTGTCTCCATATAATAGATCATTTTTCATCGTGCAGGGTGCCGGTGCCGCCCTCCACCACGCCGTCATGCTTGAGCACGGCGGTAATAGTGCCAAAGAAGCACTTCACATCCAGCCCAAAGCTGATGTGCTCCACATACCAGCCGTCCAGCTTTGCCTTTTCGGCGATTTCCAGCTCGTCCCGGCCATGGATCTGCGCCCAGCCGGTCAACCCGGGGCGCACATCGTTCGCGCCGTATTTATCCCGCTCAGCCAGCAGGTCGTACTGGTTCCACAGCGCCGGGCGCGGGCCGATGACCGCCATATCCCCCACAAGGATATTCCACAGCTGGGGCAGCTCGTCCAGACTGGTCTTGCGCAGAAAGTGCCCCATGCGGGTGATATACTGTTCCGGGTCGTGCAGCAGATGGGTGGGCATATCGTGCGGGGTATCAATGCGCATAGTGCGGAACTTGAGGATCTGGAAATGCCGCTTGCCGATACCCACACGCTTCTGCCGGAAAAACACCGGCCCGGGCGAGTCCAGCTTGATGGCAACAGCCAAAAGCAGCAGCAGCCACGAAAGGCACAGAATGCCGCAGGCCGACAGCAAAATATCCAGCAGCCGTTTGATCCGATTCCGATACATAAATCCAACTTCCTCCGTTTTCTACGGGTCTACCGCCTTATTATAGCAGTATGGGCAGCATTTTTCAATTGCAGGCTGTACCCGGCGGGTGATATTTGCCGCTTTTGGAGAGAACAGGGCGCTTTACCTCTTGTTTTTTACCTAATATCGCGCTATAATAAGCAATTGCTATGTTCACGCAAGGCTTATTATAGGAGGTAGACAACTCATGGCTACGACCAGCCGTTCCGCAGACCTGACCAGCGGGCCCATGCTGCAAAAGATCATCTTGTTTTCCGTGCCGCTGGCGGCATCCAGCATTCTGCAATTGCTGTTCAACGCCGCCGATGTTGTGGTGGTGGGGCGCTTTGCGGGCAGCACGGCGCTGGCCGCCGTGGGCTCCAACGGCGCGTTGATCAACCTGCTGGTCAACCTGTTCGTCGGGCTTTCGCTGGGTGCCAATGTGGTGGCAGCCCGGTGCTTTGGCGCCCGGGACGAAAAGGGCGTGCAGGATACGGTGCACACCGCCGTAGCGCTGGGCTTAGTCAGCGGCGTGCTGCTGGCGGTGGTGGGCTTTTGCGCCGCGCGCGGTCTGCTGGAGCTGATGAGCTGCCCGGAGGACGTGATCAGCCTTTCCACCCTGTATCTGAAGATTTATTTCATCGGAATGCCCATGACCATGCTGTACAACTTCAGCAGTGCGCTGCTGCGGGCCGTGGGCGACACCAAGCGCCCGCTGTACTGTCTGGCCGCTGCCGGTATCATCAACGTGGTGCTGAATCTGGTCTTTGTCATCGGCTTTTCCATGAGCGTGGCGGGCGTGGCACTGGCCACCATCATCAGCCAGACTGTGTCCGCGCTGCTGGTGACCGGGATGCTCGTCCGGGAGGAGGGCGCACTGCGGCTAGACCTGCGGCGGCTGGCCTTCCACGCCGGGACGCTGAAGCAGATTTTGCTCATCGGCCTGCCTGCCGGGCTGCAAAGCACGGTGTTCAGCCTTTCCAATGTGGTCATCCAGTCTTCCATCAACTCCTTCGGCTCCATGGTGGTGGCGGGCAACTCTGCCTCCTCCAATCTGGAGGGCTTTGTGTACACCGCCATGAACGCCTTTGCGCAGGCCGCTGTCACCTTTACCAGCCAGAACATCGGCGCGCGCAAGTACCACAACCTTGACCGGGTGATCCGCAACTGTCTGCTTTGTGTCGTGGTGACCGGCCTTGTGCTGGGCGGCGGCGCAGCACTGGCGGGGCACCAGCTGCTGCGCTTCTACTCCTCGGACACTGCGGTCATCGCCACCGGCGCCGAGCGGCTGCGCCTGATCTGCGGCTTCTATCTGCTGTGCGGCATCATGGACGTGCTGGCCAGCAGCCTGCGCGGGCTGGGCTACAGCGTGCTGCCCATGGTGGTAAGCCTTGTGGGTGTGTGCGTGCTGCGGCTGGTGTGGATCGCCACCATTTTCCAGCTGAACCGCACCCCTTTTATGCTGTACATCAGCTACCCCATCAGCTGGGCGCTGACCGCACTGGTGCATCTGGCCTGCCTGCTTGTGGTGCGGCGGCATCTGCGCCAGAAACAGCAGACGGTATAAATCCTTTTTGCATAAAAGCAGCGCCGGGCAGACCAAAAAAGTCTGTCCGGCGCTGCTTTTACTATATCACAGGGCCACATCCAGTGCCATCATCAGGGCAAAGCCCAGCACGATGCTGATGACACCGGCCACTTCATCCGGTTCCACCGCCTCAGGGATCATCTCCTGTGCGGTCACACACACCATACAGCCCGCCGCCGCACTCATAAGCCACGGCAGCGCTGCGCCTACCCACTCGGCCAGCACAAAGGCCAGCACCGCGCCCAAGGGCTCCACCAGTCCGGAGGCCGCCCCGGCGGCAAAGGACTGCCCCCGGGTGCGCCCGCTCTGGGTCAGCGGCAGACTGACCGCCGCCCCCTCCGGGATATTCTGCAAGCCGATGCCCAGGCTCAGCGCCAACGCACCGCTTACGGCATCGGCGTCCCCGTGCAGCGCCAACGCCGCAGCCAGCCCCACCACCATGCCTTCCGGCAGGTTGTGCAGGGTGACCGCCAGCACCATACGCCCGCAATGCCCGGGGCCGCCCGCCAGCAGCTGCCCAGCGGCATCCTCCAGCCGTAAAAGCCCCACAGCGCCTAAAATAAGCCCCAGCGCCGGGGGCACCCATGCCGCCCTGCCCTCCGACCGGGCAATGGCCGGCAGCAGCAGGCTCCACACGCTGGCCGCCAGCATGATACCCGCCGCCATTCCGCACAAAATACGCCGGGTTGCCGGCCTTGTCTGCCTGCGCAGCAAAAACACCCCTGCTGCTCCCAGCGCTGTACACGCCGCCGGGAACAGCCAGACCCCAAGTGTGAAAATGATCCGGTTCAAGCCGCATTCCCCCTTTGCCCTTTGTATGCACAAACGGGCAAAAGGGTGCAGGCTCAGAAATCGTCCTCAGTACTGTCGCAGCTGTCTGCATCGCAGTCTGCGTCATCGGACGCAAAGCTATCGGTGCTGTCCGTGCTGAAATTGCGCTCGAATGCGGTCATGTACTGGGCATAGCCCTCGTCGCCGGTGCCAAAGTAGCCAAAATCAAAGTCTTTCATTGTAGTACCCTCCATAAATTTTCTTGTCGTTCAGCCTTCCGGGGGATGTCCGTCCCTCGTTGTGTCTCTATTATCCACATTTACAGTACAATAAAAAGGATTTTATGAGTATTTTTCAATTTTTTTGTTTTTTGTGCTTCTCACCCGGCGGTACAGGCTCTATCCCGCGCTTTATTTTTGCCAAAAAGTCTTTTACTTTTGGCGAAACTTTATGACAACTATGCTGATTCTTTACGCAGATTATAACTTTCGACCAAAATCCTCTTGATTTTTTTCAAAAACGGATTAGAATATAGCATCGCAGTGAGGTGCTACCGAAAGCCCGCTGCTAAACATTTACAAGAAGACTAAGGAGATCATTGATATGAAACTCAAGAATATTTGCATCGCTGTTGTTGCTCTGGCTCTGGCTGCTGGCATGACCGCTTGCGGTGGTTCTGCTTCTAGCGCTGCTGCTTCCTCCACCTCTGAGGCTGCTTCCGCAAGCACCACCGCTGTTTCCGAGGCTGCTTCTTCTGAGGCTGCTTCCAGCGAGGCCGCTTCCTCTGAGGCTGCATCTTCCGAGGCTGCTTCCTCTGAGGCTGCTGTCAGCGAGGCTGCTTCTTCTGAGGCTGCTTCCACCACTGCCGCCTAAGTTTAACGCGCACAGCGTACATAACAGGATAGCAAAAGGCCGCTGCACATTGATTTCGTGCAACGGCCTTTTTGGTTGCACAGAAAGATTTAAATGCCCTCCGCGTGCGCTATGGGCATAACCAGCGGAATGATTTTTTCGGGATACCGGGTCGTCTGCGGACGCCCCGGTATCCCATTTTATGAAAAAAGACCGCCGCACAAAGCCATGTACAGCAGTCTCCTTACGTTTGAGAAGCAAGCTTCCCAATATCATTTTTCAAGGATCGCGCGGATCTGAGCAAGGTCGGCGGCAAAGGCGATGTTCCGCTGCCGCGCCGGAGTAGAAAGCCCCATGGTGATCATCTGCTGCAAAAGCTGGTGCAGGGGCTGGTAGTAGCCGTTCAGGTCGTAGAGGATGCAGGGCGCGTCCAGCTGTCCCAGAGACAGCTTGCTGATGACTTCGGTGATCTCCTCCAGCGTGCCGGTGCCGCCGGGAAACGCGATAAAAGCATCCCCCAGCTCGATCATTTTGGTTTTACGGGCGGGCATATCCTCGGTCACGATCAATTCGGTCAGGCCCTCGTGCTGCAGCTCTGCGTCCAGAAAGCACTTGGGTTCTACGCCGGTCACCCGGCCGCCTGCAGCCAGCACACTGTCGGCCAAAAGCCCCATCAGGCCGCTTTTGCTGCCGCCATACACCAGCGCATTGCCGCTTTCGCCGATCCAGCGCCCCAGCTGCTGCACGGCCTGCGGCAGTGCAGGGTCGGTGCCAAGGTTTGCCCCCAGATACACGGTAATGTTCATTTTGTCAACCTCTCCTTCCGGTTCAGATGCTCCACAGCACCGCGCCCAGCACCGCAGAAAGTAAGATCATCCCGATGGGGGACGGTGCTTTCTGCGTTTTCTTTTTATAGGCAAAATGCAGGCCGCCCAACAGAGCAAACACCGCCAGCGCCCGCACATCCGGGGCAAAGCCGCCGGAAACAGTGGTAAAGCCTCCCAGCGTGGAAAGCCCCATGGTGCAGGCGGTGGCCAGGATCATAGCCACCACGCAGGGGCGCACCCCGGCTAAAAAGGCGTTGACCCCGGCGTACTTCATCAGGCTGTGCAGCGCCGCTGCAATGAGCAGAATGATGACAAAAGAGGGCAGCACCACCCCCACCGTTGCCACAAAGGAGCCTGCCAGCCCCGCCTGCGAAGCGCCGATAAAGGTGGCCATATTCACTGCCAGCGGGCCGGGCGTAGACTCTGACACCGCGATAAAGCTGAGAAATTCGCTCTCGGTCAGCCAGCAGTGCCCCAGCACCGTTTCCCGTACCAGCGAGATCATGCCGTAGCCGCCGCCAAAGGACACTGCACCGATGACAAGGAAATTCCAGAACAGCTCCAACAAGATCATTTTGTGCCGCCTTTCTTCCCCTGCCCTATCGCGTAGGCCAGCACCCCGGCTGCGCCGCAAAGCAAAATGCAGCAGATGGAGGAAAATTTTACCGCCAACACTGAGCAGCCCACCATAGCCGCCAACACCACCGCCACCACTGCCGTGTTGAAGGGGGTGCGCTGCAAGTTTTTGAGCATCTTGACCCCGGCGGACAGGATCAGGTAGATGACACAGGCCTGAACGCCCTTGAAAGCATTCGCCACCACTGTCAGCTGCAAAAAGCGGTCGAAGAAGAGCGAAATAAGGTAAATGACTGCAAAGGACGGCAGGCACACTGCCAGAGTGGAAGCCGCCGCACCGGCAACACCGGCCAGCTTATAGCCGATGTAGGTGGCGCTGTTCACCGCCACAGGGCCGGGAGTAGACTCGGCAATAGCGACCATATCCAGAAACTCCTCCCGGGTGAGCCAGCGCTTTTCCTCTACAAATTCGTGCTCCAGCAGCGCCACCATGGCGTAGCCGCCGCCAAAGGTAAAGGCACCGATCTTGAAAAAGGTGCAAAAAAGTTCCCTCGTCTTGGACATAGGCATTTTTCCTCCGAGCACTTACTGTTTGACCGGCTCCAGCTCCAGATAGCACTCGAAAGCCGTTTTGTCCGCGTGCTTGGCAATAAAGTACCAGCCATCATCCGAGGGGGTGTAGAACACCTCCACCTGCTGCCCCATGGGGACTTCGCGGTGGTAATTGATGGAGGCGAACTTCACAACATGATCGCGCATGATCTCCTGCGGCAGCGCGTCACAGACGATATCCAGATAAAAAGCGTTGTTGATGTGGTAGTGCAGGTCGCACTGGGAGTAGCGCGCCGTAACCAGACCGGCGCTGGTCAGGCTGTCCCGGCGCTTATGCAGCAAAAGGGGCAGCTCCTCTTCCACCGTCTCGTTCCAGTATCCCTCTACCGTCCAGCCCGGCTGGCGCAGGATGTGCCCATCCTCAAGACTGGACATGATCCAGCGGCTGTCCACCATGGCTACTTCCTGCCCGGCTTCGTCCGTAAGGGTGGTGATGCGCTTGATGGAGCCGCGGAGAGCCTTTTCTGAGCGGGAGCAAAGGGTCAAAGTCTCGCCACGGCGGGGCACACGGCTGAACCGCAGCGCCTGCTTGCCTACCAGAAATGCTACACCGTGATCCTCAAAAAACTTATCGTCCATGCCAAAGTGGCGGGCATGCATGGAAGAAATCTGCTCCACATAGCGCAGCAGGGCGCTGGCCTTGAGCAGGCTGTGGCAGTCTGCGTCGGCATTTTCTACCACGGCAGTACCTTGATAATAAAATTGTTCCATAGTCTTTCCCTCCTATCGGAAAAAGGCCGCCGCACCACGTCCGGGACGGCAGCCTTGGTTGAAACGATCAATACTGATTGCGGGTCTTTCTGCGCACTTTGCGCCAGATATTGAAGCAGGCCAGCGCCAGCATGGCCAGCAGCAGCAAAAACAGGTAGCTGCCGCCGCCCTCGTCGTAACTCTTCATCTCGCTCCACTTCAGATCCAGTTCGCTGTTCACCTCATCGCTCAGGGCGGTAAACACCTTCTCGCGGGCGGCGTCCTCCTCAGACGGATAGGCGATCTCGCTGGTTTTCAGATCCTCGTCCAGCACCTCCCAAACATCGTGCATGGGGGTGGTGTAGCCGATATACTCGCTGTTGGCCTTGCCGATATCGGTCTCGCACATGAAGTTGATGAACATCTCGGCGGCCTCTTTGTGCTCGCTGGCAGCAGGCACAGCCATGCAGTCCACCGAAAGCACACTGCCCTCCTCCGGGAACACCCAAGCCAAGTCCGGGTTATCATCGATCATGGTAATGGCATCGCCGGAGTAGTACACGCCGATAGCTGCCTCGCCGCCGATCATCTTATCAAAGATCTCGTCCATGACGTAGGCCTGCACCAGCGGCTTCTGCGCCTTGAGCTCCTCTACCACCTCGTCCACCTCTTCCGGGGTGGCGGGGTTGATGCTGTGGCCGCTCTTGAACGCGGCGATGGCGTAGGCATCGCGGCTGTTGTTGAACATCAGAATGTTGCCCGCATACTGTTCATCCCACAGGTCTGCCCAGCAGGTGGGGGCTTCGTCTACCATAGTGGTGTTGTAGATGATGCCGGTGGTGCACAGCATATAGGGCACGGTGTAGGCGTTCTGCGGGTCGTAATCCGGGTTGCGGTAGCCTGCATCGATCTTCTGGAAATTGGGGATATTGTCATAGTCAAGGGGTGCAAGCATCCCCTCGTTGATCATCTTTGCCACCATGTAGTCGGAGGGGATGATCACATCGTAGTTGGCTGCGCCGGACTTGAGCTTGGCGTACAGGGACTCGTTGGAGTCGAAGGTGGTGTAGTTCACCTTGATGCCGGTCAGCTTTTCAAAGGCGGCCACCACGTCCACACTGTCGTCCGAACCGTTGGAGATGTACTCGCCCCAGTTATAGACGTTCAGGGTGACGTTCTGCCCCTTGAAGCGGGTCCAGTCGTAATCATCCGACACCGAGACATCCTCGGTCACCTCGATGGTACCGGCGGCAAACACCGGCAATGCGGCGCACAGCGCCACAGCCAGCGTCAGCAGCAATGCAGCAATGCGTTTCATCATGCGCCCTCCTTTCGCAGCGTTTTCTGATCCCGGCGGTAGCTGCGGCTCTCCATGGCATTGGACACCAGAATGACGCTGAGGATGACCACAAACATGATGGTGGACAGCGCGTAGATCTCCGGGCTGACCTTTTTACGGGTCATGGAGTAGATGGCAATGGGCAGGGTCTCCACCGTACCACAGTTGAAGTAGGAGATCATGAAGTCGTCAATGGAATAGGTCAGGCAGATGAGGAAGGCCGACAGGATGGCGGGGCTGATCTCCGGCAGGATGACCTTGAAGAACGCCTGCCGGGGGTCGCAGCCAAGATCCAGCGCTGCCTCGTACAGCCTGATATCCAGCTGCTTGAGTTTGGGGCTTACGTTAAAGATAACGTAGGGCACGTTGAACGCGATATGCGCAATGAGCAGCGTGGGCAGACCCATGATGTTGTCCGGCAGCCATGCGGACTGCGTGGCAAAGCGCTGGTAGGCCACGAACAGCAGCATCAGGGAGATGCCGGTGATGATTTCCGGGTTGACCACCGGGATATAGGTGATGTTGGTCACCAGCAGACGGCTTTTGCGGCTCATGGAGGCAATGCCAAGGCTGGCTGCCGTGCCCAGCACCGTGGCGATGATGGCAGACAAGATGGCCACCTCAACGGACACCCACAGCGCGTGGAGGATGGACGCATTCGTGAACAGGCTGCGATACCACTTGAGGGTGAAGCCGGTGAACAGCGAATAGCCCTTGCTCTGGTTGAAGCTGAACACGATCATGTAGGCAATGGGCAGGTACATGAAGCAGAAGAACAGGATGATGTAGACCCGCTGCATCAGGCGCAGATGTTTTGTTTTCATCAGGACACGCCCTCCATTTCATCCTCGTCAAAGCTGGATGTAAAGCTCATGCACAGCAGTACGATGATCATCAGCACCAAGCTCATGGCGGAGCCGACGTTCAGGTTATAGCTGTTACCCAAGAACTGCATCTCGATCAGGTCACCGATCAGCAGATTAGAGCCGCCGCCCAGCATACGGCTGATGACAAAGGTGGAAACTGCCGGCACGAACACCATGGTGATGCCGGTGCTGATGCCCGGCACGCTCATGGGGATGAGCACCCGCACAAGGGTCTTGGTGGTGTTGGCGCCAAGATCCTGCGCAGCTTCCACAAGGCTCTGGTCGATCTTGGTCATGCTGGTATACAGCGGCAGGATCATGTAGGGCACATAGTTATACACCATGCCCAGCACTACCGCACCGGAGGTGTTGAGCATGGTATAGGGGCCAAGGCCGATAAAGCCCAGCAGGGTGTTCACCGGGCCGTTCACGCTGAGCAAACCCATCCATGCGTAGGTCCGCAGCAAAAAGTTCATCCACATGGGCAGCATGACCAGCATAAGCATGATGTGCTGCTTGTTCACCCGCAAACGGGACAGAAAATAGCCCACCGGGAAGGCGATGACCAGACAGATAACGGTAGCAATAAGCGCCAGCAGCAGACTGCGGGCAAACACCGAACCGTAGCCGCTGATGGAGGTGAGGTTATTCAGGGTAAAGTTGCCCTCGGCATCGGTCATGGCGTAGTACACCACAATGAACAAGGGCACAACGGTAAACAGCACCATCCATACAAAGTACGGATAGGCCAGCTTTTTATCATAGATCTTCATGGCACATCACCCCTCGCTCCGCGCCATGATATGGATCTCGTTGGGGCCGATGCGCATACCAATGGTCTCGCCGGGGGTACAGGCGCGGGTGGAGTGGATCAACCACTCGCGGCCCTCGCACTCCACGTGCATCTCAAAGTGCACGCCCTTGAAGATGACATCGTTCACCACGCCCACAAGCTGGCCTTCCACGGGGGACACCACCTCGATATCCTCCGGGCGCACCACCACCTGCACGCTCTGCTCCCGGGCAAAGCCGCGGTCCACGCAGGGGAAGTCCACGCCGGAGAAGGACACCAGAAAGTCCTTGTGCATCACGCCGTCCACGATGTTGGAATCGCCGATAAAGTCCGCCACAAAGGCATTTTTCGGCTCGTTGTAGATATCCTCCGGGGTACCGATCTGCTGCACCTTACCGCCGTTCATGACCACGACGGTATCGGACATGGTAAGCGCTTCCTCCTGATCGTGGGTGACGTAGATAAAGGTAATGTTCATCTCGCGCTGCAACCGCTTGAGCTCCAGCTGCATCTCCTTGCGCAGCTTCAGGTCCAGCGCACCCAGCGGCTCGTCCAGCAGCAGGATCTCCGGCTCGTTGACCAGACTGCGGGCAATGGCCACGCGCTGCTGCTGACCGCCGGACATCTGGCTGATGCTGCGGCGCTCGAAGCCTTTCAGACCCACGACCTCCAGCATATCGCGCACCTTGCGGCGGATAGTGTCCTCGTCCAGCTTTTTGAGCCGCAGACCAAAGGCCACGTTCTCGAACACGTTCAGGTGCGGGAACAGCGCATATTTCTGGAACACGGTATTCACCGGGCGCTTGTAGGGCGGCACACCGGTAATGTCCTCCCCTTTCAGCAGCACCTTACCGGCGTTTGGCTCCAGAAAACCTGCGATCAGGCGCAGGGTGGTGGTTTTGCCGCAGCCGGAGGAACCGAGCAGCGTCACGAACTCCTTATCATGGATATCCAGATTCAGCCCATCCAGAATGCGCTGTCCATCAAATTCCACTACGATATCCCGCAGTGAAACGACCACCGAGTTGTCCATTTTATATGTTATCCTCCTTGTTCTCAGATACGAAAAAAGACAGGGAACCTGCCCCATCTTTTTTGCGTATAAGGGGTGCTCCGCCCCGCACAGAAGCATGATCTTGCGCGGCGGACTTACCCTGTCACGGTTTATAATAAACAATCACAGTCGGATTGTCAATCACTCTGCCGATGTTTGCCGCAACTTTATAAAAAGCTGCAAAAAAATATACGCTGCACCTTGGTTTCGGTGCAGCGTATCAAAGCAATTATTCCTGCGTTTTCAGGTCGTTTTCGGTCAGCAGAAGGGACTGCACAGTGCTGGTATCCACTGTGTATACCGAAGGTTCCCCTTCCACTTGCAGATACCACCCGTCCGTGCCGCAGGCGTAGGCCAGCTGCACGGTGGAGCCATCCTCGCTGGTAACGGCGGCGGTGAATACTGGTGCATCAAAACCACAGGCGGCAAGGTCTGCGTCCGTAGTCTGAGCGGTGGCATAGGTGCACAGGGCAGACAGCAGGCTTTGCACCTTATCCTGTGCAAGGCTGGCAGTGGAGTCCGAAGCCAGCCGCCACACCGTCTCGTAGGCAGCGGAAGAAGCGCTGTCAGCGCTTTCGGTCGGCTCGCTGACGGCGTTCAGGGTGACGGCGGTGCCATCTGCCAGCGTATAGGCTACCTGCGTAATGGCAGAAGCCGTAAGTCCGGTGGGGCAGAAGCTGCCGAAGAGCCCGGCCTTATCCAGCTGAAAGCAGGCGGCCTTGTTGCCGCTGACGGTGTAGACGGCATCATCCCCGGCTTTTTGCACATAGAGATCCCCGGTGACCGGGTTTTCTGCCCCGAAGATCAGGGTAGTGCTCTGCCCTGCCGCCGTGACCGTAACGGTGAGCTGCGGGCTGTCCAGCCCGTAGTCCTCCCCTGCCTGCGGTGTCAGGCTGCGCTTGGCATTCAGCGCCATCAGGGCGGTGCGCATGGTGTTGCAGGCGCTCTCGTCCAGATGATAGGCGGGGTCCTGTGCCAACTGCCAGCTGCCGCCGGAATATTGCAGGGTGTAGGTCTGGCCGTTATAGGTATACTCGATCTGCTCCAGATCCTCGGCGGCAAAGCTGGAAAGTGGGATACTGCCCTCGGCGGCGACGCTGGCCGCCTGCTCGGCCTTGGCGTTGCTGCGGATCATCGCCCACAATGCCGCGCCCAGCAGCACTGCCGCTGCCAGCAATACCAGCAAGACACGCTGTTTTGTTTTCATGGCGGTCTCCTTATCTGCGGCGGCGCAGCAGCACCACCACTGCCCCGGCAATGAGCACCGCCGCCGGGAGCACGAACACAAAGGTCAGCCCCAGTGCTGCGGCAGTGGAGCCTGCCACCGTGATGGGCTCGGCTTCCAGCGCCTTGGTGTCTACAAGGACATCCTGCCCTACCAGCGAGGCAGCGCAGCCCTGCAGGAAGGTCAGGTTGCCGGGCATGGACTGATAAAGCTGCTCGTTATCCATGTTGGGACAGCCGATCCAGAGAACCTCGGCACCGGTATCCTCGTTCCGTGCCCAGACAGCCAGCGCAAAGGGGCCATCTGCGTTCCCGTCCTCCCGCTCCATGGTGGTAAGGTCGTTGATGTCGGTTTTGGCATAGGCAGCGGAGGAGCTGTTCAGCAGCGGCTCGGCGGTGACATCCTCGGTCTCAGTGACTGTGATGCCCTGCGCCACCGACAGCATGACATGGGTGCTGGTATTCACACCGTTCAGCGCGGTGCTCTCGGTGGGCGTGCCGTAGTCCGGCAGCAGCGACCATGCAGAATTATACCGTGCCTTGCTGCTGTCGCCCTCCACCACCATGCCCTCTGCGCGGGCAAGGCCGAACTGCGCCAGCACGGCGTCCAGCTGCGGGGTCTGGGCGTAGACGCTGCTGGTCAGCAGCAGCTTGCCGCCCGCCGCCAGATAATCTTGCAGCTGGCTGATCTCATCCACAAGGCCGTCCCCTGCGGTAAAATCGCTGGTGGGTGCGTTGATGATAAGCAGGTCGCAATCCTCCGGAATGGTGCTTGTGAGCAGATCCAGCGGCTGTGCGTCAATATTCTGGGCGTCCAGCGCATCGGTCAGGGAGTCGGTCAGGGTCTGCTCGCCGTGGTTGGTGGTATAGTAGGCGTGGCTCTGCCCCGCTGCGGTGAGCTTATAGATGGCAGAGGTGATCTGCTTTTCGCCGCCAAAAGTCACGCTGGCAGAGCCGGTGGTGTAGTAGTCGGTATAATCGTACTCGTACAGGTCGGCGGCATCCAGTACGGTGCTGTTCTCCCCGCAGGTGACGATCAGACTGCCGGTGGAAACATTCTCTGCGCCGTACTTTGCGGCAAAGGTGGGGTACAGGGTGGGGTCCTTCTGTTCCCAGCTCAGGTGCCCGCTCTCGGCGGCGTAGTGGTCCAGTAGCTTTGTGATGATGGTATCCTCGCTGCCGGTTTCACAGAGGTAATAGATGTGCACATCCTTTTCCAGCCCCTCCACCAGCGCTTTGGTGCTGTCGCTCAGGGTGTACATTTTGGCCTCGGAGAGGTCGAACTCGGTATATTTTGCAGGGATGGCCCGCACCAGCAGGTTGAGCAGCACCGCCAGCACCAACACTGCCGCCAGCATGGCGGTGGACAGCAGCCCGCTGCGGAACACCCTGCCCTTTTGGGAGGCTGCGTTCTTGTTCCATTTCATCGTTATGGCCTCCTCTCAGTTCCAGCGGCGCTTTTCCAAGCCCTGTGCGGTGAAAAACAGGAACACCGCCGCCACGGTCAGGTAGTAGACCAGTGTGGGAATGGAAAAGCTGCTGTTGACAAATTCTTCAAAGGGGATAAACAGGCACAGGGCGTTGAGCACCGCGCTGAAGGCTTCGGTCAGCCAGCTGCTCTTGAGCAGAAACAGCGCCGTAAGCGCCACGCAGCACCCCGCAAAGGAAAGGCAGCCCAGCGTAAAGCTTTTGCTGCGCAGCCCCGCCACCACGCTGAGCACGGCGGCAATGGCGGTGAACAGTGCCAGCGCCACCGCGCTGCCAGTGGTGAACATGGTGCGCAGGCTGGGCATCATATAAGTCAGCAGCAGCGCCGCCACACCGGACACGGCGGCAATGATCTGGTTTTCGGTCAGGCTGGAAAGGAACACCCCGATAGCAATGGCGGCGCAGCCCATGAGGTAATAGCACAGCAGGGCAGAAAAATTGGCCAGCGTGCTGGTGCCGGTAGCGCCCAGTGCTTTCAGCACAAGGATCATGCCCGCATCCACAAGGCAGGGCAGCGCAAAAATGACGCAAAGGGCAAAATATTTGCCCAGCACGATGCCGCCCACCGACACCGGGCTTGTGAGCAGCAGCTGGTCGGTGCGGCTGTGGCGCTCCTCGGCAAAGGAGCGCATGGTGAGCACCGGGATGTAGAGCAGCAACACAAAAATGGTGCGGTACAGCGTGTAGTAGCCAAAATCCGGCAGGCCATAGCCCAGATTCAGCGCCACAAAATAGATAGCCGTAGCCGCCAGCATAAAGGCGGTAAGCACCGCACCGATCATGCCGTGAAAGCAACTGCGGAGTTCTCGTTTAAAGATGGCCAGCATCTCAATTCTCCCCCCCTTCTGCCGGGGCTTCCTGCTCCGGCTTTTTTTCGGTCAGCGCAAGGAATACCTCCTCAAGGCTGCGGTTCTCGGTGGCAAGTGCCAGCACAGTGCACCCGGCCTCGGTCAGTGCCCGGGACACAGCAGCGCGGCGGTCGGCGGCGTCCTCGCTCTCGGCGGTAAAGGTGACCTGACCGTCCGCGGCGCTTTCCAGTTCTACCCGGCAGATGCCCGGCACGCTGCGCACAGCGGCCAGGACGGTGTCGGGCTCGCCCTGCGCGGTGGCACGCAGGCGGCTGCCCGGGTTCAGGGTCTCGCCCAGCTCCTCCGGGCTGCCCACAGCCACCAGACGGCCTTTAGAGAGGATGAGCACCTGCTGACACACGGCCTGCACCTCGCTGAGGATGTGGCTGGACAGAATGACCGTGTGCGCCTTGCCCAGCTCCCGGATGAGGTTGCGGATCTCGATGACCTGTGCGGGGTCCAGCCCTACGGTGGGTTCATCCAGAATAATAAGCTGCGGGCTGCCCAGCAGCGCCTGCGCAATGCCCACTCGCTGACGGTAGCCCTTGGACAGGCTGCGGATGACCCGGGGCAACACTTCTTCCAGCCCGGTGCGGCGGGCAGCGGCCAGCACCTGCTGCTTGCGCTGCGCGTGCTTTACCCCCTTAAGCTCTGCCACAAAATCCAGATACTCCTGCACGGTCATTTCCGGGTAGAGCGGAGGCTGCTCCGGCAGGTAGCCCACACAGGCCTTGGCCTGCTGCGCCTGCTCAGGCAGACGGAAGCCGGCTACCTTTACCTCGCCCTCGGTGGGCGCCAGATAGCCGGTGAGGATATTCATAATGGTGGATTTGCCCGCGCCGTTGGGCCCCAGCAGACCGTAGATCTGGCCGTCCGGCACCGTAAACGAGAGATCCTGCACGGCAGGGCGGCTGCCGTAGGACTTGCTCAGGTGAGAAACTTCGATCACAGCAAACTCTCCTTTTATTTCAGAAGCTGTTTTGTGGAAAGCGGCGTAGAACCAGCGCTTTCCGGTTTGGAACTGCTTTAGTTTAGATGGAAAATGTGTTCAAAATAAGACAATCCTGTGTGGGAAAGCGAAATATTTGCCACCGCGAAACGCAAAAATGCCGCCTCCCGAAGGAAGCGGCATGAGATAGCCTATAATTACTTACGGCCGAAACGCTTGTTGAAGCGCTCAACACGTCCGCCGGTGTCAACCAGCTTCTGCTTACCAGTGTAGAAAGGATGGCACTTGGAGCAAACTTCGACGTGGATCTCGGGCTTGGTGGAACGAGTCTTGATGACATTGCCGCATGCGCAGGTGATGGTGCAGTCAACGTAGTTCGGATGGATACCCTGTTTCATTCTTTTCACCTCAATTCTGGTTCTGACTTATTGGGGCCATATTTAATGTATGTGCCCATCACAACCTTCAATATCGGCTACCCCGTCGAGCGGCCTTGGAAACGATTGCCTTACCATTATAGCACGAATCGGCCAGAATGCAAGAGGGAAATTTAAGTTTTTTACAGCTTTTGCAGCGTCCAGCCTTTTTTTGCTGCCAGTTGCTCCAGCTCCCGGTAAGAAAGCCTCAGCTGCGCAATGTTGAAGCCCGGCAGCTCCGCAAGGCAGCCGCCGTCCTGTGCCCGGTGCAGCAGTTTGCGCACCGGCAGTTCCGGTTCGCCGTCCAGCGTATCCAGCCCGGCCACATATTCTCCGCACCGGGGCAGTGGCTGCTGCCAGTCGATAGTTTTGCAGACCCTTGCAAGCGTAAGGTGGTTGCAGGTCACCGTCTGCCGGAATTCCAGTTTCATGATGCTCTCCCCTTTTGCGCCGGAGATTCACAGCTGTTCCCGGCGCGATACTATGATATAACATTTTGTTTTATATGTCAATATAACATTTCGTTATGCCTATACTTTACCTTAAATAAAGCCTTTGAGGTAAATACCATGTATCAACGTATCCGGGATCTGCGGGAGGATCGTGATCTGCTGCAAAAGGATGTTGCGGCGTATCTGAAATGCACACAGGTCTGCTACTCCAATTACGAGACCGGCAAGCGGGATATCCCCACCGAGGTGCTGATCCAGCTTGCCGGTCTCTACCATACCAGTACCGATTATATTCTCGGCCTTACGGACGACAGCGCCCCGCCCATCCCCCGCAAAGCGTAAAACCGCCCCCAAAGCAGCGCGATTTGATGCGAGCTACTTTGGGGGCAGTCTGTTTGATATAAAAATATTTCACTATGGCCCCGCATGGAAAGGTTCTTGTAAACGCGTCCATACGGCATCGTCTATGCAAGAATGATTCCCCTCACCTCTCCAAAGCTTCCAGAAAGCAGAGCAAAAAGAGAGTCCGACAATCATTCGAATCAACGAACAATTCTGAGATTTTCAATGTCTCCGGCGGGGCAACCCCATACTCTGCCTTCAGAAAGGGATTTTAAGTCTCTCGTGTCTGCCAGCCTTCGGCAAAGTTGATTTTTGTTCGTTGTATCGTTTGATTTCTCATTGCGAGAGAGATTTTTCCTTCGCGAGCGAGAGGGATTCGCACTTTTTTGACAAGATAATATTACCACCTTTTTCGCTCCATGTCAATCATGTAAAATTGTTTCATCTTGTTGTGCTTGATCTTCGGAGCGTCCGGGGCCCGGGGCTTCCGCCGGGGCGTTCGCCCTGCCCAGATGCGCTCCTCAGGGTGGGGGTGATAAGGGGTTAGATGATGGGTTGATGGGTGTATTGATGGACGGAATTGAGTGACGGGTTATTGCTGATTTTTGAAGGTTACTTTTGAAGTGATTGAAGCTGTTTTGATGTGCAGACGGATTTGACTGCTTCTTATCTGTGATATTCATTGCTGTTTATTTGCCCAGTACCTACTTTACCTGTGCTCTCCCCTGCTGTTCTTTTGCTGAAATTTCACCGGATGTAATTTTGGACTATGGAATAAAAAACAGGTATATTATTGTTCGATATAAAACAATTGTTCTATTATAAAACCGTATGGATGAGATTTTGTAGCCACACCCACACGGTTTGAGGTCTGAAAAGTTTATTTCAGCTTTGCGAGGATCTCGTCTGCACTCACGCCGCTGGCCAGCAGCTTTTTCAGCACGTCCTCTGCTTCAGCTTTCTTTGCTTCCTCTGCAGCCTTAGCATCTGCCTTTGCTTTCTTTTCTTCCAGAGTGGCCACTTCTTTTTCGGCCTTCCTCAAAGCAGCCTTTTTTGCTTTCAGATCAGCCTTCAATGTGTCAATGTTGGCAGTGATGGAAGTGATCTCGGTATTCAGAGACGCAATATTCTCCTGCTTCTCTGCGATTTGGGATGCGTAGTCTTTGGTGATATTTGTTTTGGGGCGGTTTTTGCTGCCTTTCGTTCTGGGCATAAGATATCAGCCTTTCTATTATGTATTGTGAATAAACAGACACTTATTACCTTAATATGTCAATTGTCTCTTCCAAACTATATCCGGCATCTCTCAGTACTTCAACCGCTGCATACGTGTAAAAGCCCTCAAACGAGTAACTTTGAAATGTGCAGCTTTCCACAAGGTCTTTGCCTGCTTCTGATTCATATCATTTTCTCATTGTATCATAATTCACACACTCATATCCATCAGCCAAAATAAGATAATGGTTACCATCTCGGTTACTAACAAATTCATCAATAGCTGATTTTAGTTGAAGTGTCTCTGAATCAGGGATTAGTTTTTTCCTATCATGCCGTTATATATTCGCTTAATGAGCAATTCATCCATCAATATATACTCCCTATGCTATTCTCACCGGAGTCTGTAACGAGTTCCGTTGCAATCTCATAGCTATCATAGGAAAGCATACTGTTTCTTCCTCCGGTTTCGTTTTACCACAAATTTCCAAAGTCACCGGCATTAAAGTGAGTTTATAGATAAGACCTTTGTTATCCATTCCTTCCATTTCAATCTGGAAATTACCTTTTTCTATACTGTCTAAAAGAATATTCCCATCATTCTGTGAAAGTCGCATTGAAAAATAGAGGTCTTGCGTCGCACGTGATACCGTACCATTTTTGATAATATCGGATAATTTTTCTTGAGAGTTATTAACTAAAGCAAATGCATCCGTGGAAATTTCCTCATATGACACTAAGGATTTAAACTTTGCCCTATCAAGCATCTGATATAAGCCATCCATATTCATTCACACTCCCTATTCTCCGATTATAGGTATACCCTTCGCATTCTTAGCCGCCTTATCAGCGTTGCCTGCTGCTCACCACGGAGAGGTGTGCAAAGTTTCGAGCAGCGTAGGGAGCTATTGCTCCCAGTATATCACAAGTCTGCAAATAAATCAGCCTTGTACACACCTTTTTCCAACATTTTTTTAAAGCTATCCTTTACGGCTGCGACATCCTCATGGTAGGTCATGCCGTACCATGTGTCGTTGGTCTTCAGAACCTTCACAGACATCTTGCCCTGCTCCAGCAGCTCACCGATGAAGATTGGGATCAGATACTCGGCTTTCTGAGGATTGCTCGGTACTTCTTTCTCGAAAAACTCCTTGAAACCATTTTCCAGCACATCCAGAAAATCAGGAGTCAAGCCCCACATATTCATGGATACCAGAGAATTCACATCAACAACCACACCGTCTGCCTCTGCTCCAGTTGCGGTTTTTACAATGTTCTTGGTTTCCACAACCTCGGTCAGATTGTTTTGCTCATCCATCTTGCAGATACCGCGAGTCACACCGCCATTATCAGACAGGGTATTCTTCAGCACGAAACCCGCCATGCAGGACTTGCCGCCATTCACCAGATACTCATGGACAGCCTTAAAGCCTTCCTTGCCATAGTAATCATCCGCGTTGATGACGATAAACGGAGTCTTGATGACATTCTTCGCTGCAAGCACAGCCTGACCTGTTCCCCAAGGTTTTGTACGACCTTCCGGCAGAGTTCCCGGGATATCATTGATATCTTGGAAAGCATAGTCAATAGTTACATTATGAGAAGAGCAAATGGAGGCAATGCGATCGCCGATAACCTCTTTGAATTCCTTCTCAATATCCTTACGGATAATAAATACAACATGGTTGAAGCCTGCCTCAATCGCATCGTGGATTGAGTAGTCCATGATGATATGACCAGCATCATCCACCGGCTCCAACTGTTTTATTCCTGTTCCAAATCGGCTACCGATTCCGGCGGCCATGATAAGTAATGTTGTTTTCATCTTCATACCTCTCTAACATATATTATATTTTTGTTCTGCTCTTTTTGAGCACTTTACTTAGCAATTCAACCATCACTTGATTTTTCATAAGTAGATTCATTATCAAATAGCTGACTCCTCCAAGGCCAATCTCTACAATCAACGCTACAGCAAGTGACAATTTAAGATTTATGAGCGAATAGACGCAAATCGCCATCACAAGACTTGAAGCAACTGCCATTACAATCGATCTTATCTCGATATGGTATTTCACTTTTCTATACAAATATACAAACTGAATTACATTAGTTGTTAATTCACTTAAAACCGAAGCAATAACTGCACCATTTTGTGAATATATAGGAATCAAAATAGCGTTTGCAATAATATTGATAACCGATGCAACTGTAGAAGCCGGCAACAAAATTCGCTCATTTTTCGAACTATACGCTAACTGATAGCATAATAGATCGCCAAATCCCTTAATCAATATAAGCGGGCACATCAATCGTATTGTTTCCCCTGTGGGGGCGAAATCATTCCCATAGAGTAATATAACTGCTTGTTGAGCCACTATAAACAATCCAATTGCGAGCGGTATAACACCAAAGCACAAAATTTGAAATCCTTTGTCAAACAATTTATAAAACCCATTTTTATCATTTTCATAATAATAGCTTAATCGTGGAAGAAATGTTGCCGTAACAGCAGAACACATTGTTAGGACAATGTTAACTGTTTTTTGCGCGTATGAGTAATAGCCGATAGCCTCATCTGTTGAGAGCATTTTCAGCATTGTCACATCGACTTTATTATAAATTGTCGACATAAATATTATACCTGCAATAACAGCTACCGGCTTTATATGTTTTTTTATATTCAGTCCATCAAAAGAAAATCCTACAATTTTGTGTGCATGAATTACATTAAAAATATAATTTCCACCCAATGCCAGACTTGTTAATAGTGCGTATATAACGTAGTCTTCTTTTGTTCTAACAAGCGCAACCAGTAAAAACAATGAAACAATCTTTATTGCAATGCTTCTTCCTGTAATATATCCATACTCTTCCAGCCCTTGATATATCCAGTCTATATTTAGATAGTTAAAAAGAATTGTCAAACCACAGCAAATGTAAAGTGCCCACTCATTATTAAAGCCATTATTCCATATTAAAAGAACCGCATATGCTACTATTGAAATTGTTGTTGAAATCAAATTGATAATAAACAGTTCAGTAAAGAGCGTATCTTTTCTTTCAGAATTTGACCTTTGCAAACTCCCGCACACCATAAGACGGCAATCCCAATGCGGCTAGAGTAACAAAATATGATACTAAATTTTGAGCGCCTGCCACTTTTCCAACCCCTGCAGGCAACAAGATTCTTGACACATATATTGATGTAACGAAGGGGAATAGTATATTCGACACCGTATAAATAATATTAAATATCGAGTTTTTCAGCAAGGATTTCTGCATTATGTATCTCCAACTTTGATTATAGAACTCATTATATTCCAGCCGTCTACTTGAAACCGTTTTTTACATATTATTAATATATCTAGCCGGACAATCTTGCCGCTTCATTATTTTTTTCAGATAATTTTCTTAACGTGTAATTTTCTCCCGTTCACATTCTGTTATTTTTTTGCAAATCAATTCTGATTTGTTATAAATTACACAATGGGGGGGTACTCTTTGTCACTATACTCCCTGCTCCAATAACTGATCCTTTTCCAATCCGAACATTCCCGATAATAATGCTATAAGGATTGATAACAACATCATCTTCGATAACCGGGAAATCCGTTCCGTTTTTTTCACCTATTAAAACATGGTGCTGTATGCAAACATTATTCCCGATTGTTGCTCCCTCACTTATGACAACACCCAATCCTTTGTGAACAAATCTAATATTGTTCCCAACTTTTAATTTCATTGGTATATCACAGTGATAGATCAACGAAAAAAGATGGTTCGCAATTTTATTTTTCCTCGATAGTTTATACAAAATATCAAATGGCTTCATTTTATTTTCTCCAATTTATGAGCAACCTTTTTCATGCAACCCGTAACGCCATAACAATATAGGTACATTGCATATTTTATCGGAAAGAAATTATGCGAGTTCCATCCAAATTTATTATAGCATCTTTGCTCAAAACTCATAAATTTTCTTTCTTTTTCATTTTGCCATGTTGCCGAATAAAGATGGATTGAATGTGAATTTTCAGTTAGTTTTAAAACACCTGTCAGATAGTCTTTTGGGCAAAAGTAATCCACTGGATATAATGTAAAACCGTCAATCGTTTCAATTTCATTGTTTCCTTTATAACCGTGTTCTAAGAACATTTTCGTTATATGATCGCAGACCGTTATGTGCTCATTTGGATCAAAGTGGATTTTCTCATAATATTCCACAACCTTTTCATAAAATGTCATGTGATCATATGCGGCCATTCCCAAGCCCGGATTCACCATTTTAAATGAATTTGCCGACTGTTCCTTTCCAAAAAAAGGCCCTCTCTCTAACAAATCATCAAAGCTCTTGATTACCTCTACATCTGTATCAACGTAGATTCCACCATATTGATACAGTATCTTAAACCGCGCATAGTCTGAAACAAACGCCCACTTTTTTGCCTGATATGCTTCTTTCGCATAATTGCAAGAATCAAAGTCGAAATTACTTTCATCCCATTGAATTATCCGATACTCTGGAAAATACTTCTTCCAGCTCGCAAGACAATGTAACGCTTCTTCATTCAACGGGTTCTTTCCGAACCAGCAATAATGAATGATTTTTGGTATTTGCTTGTTCATATATTACCATCTTTCCTCTGCAAGCAATTTGATGATTCTTTTCGGGCTAAAGTAACCATCATACTTGTAGTCAACTTTCCGATTGTCTCGAATAAAATCTATATCAATATCTTTTGTTGTCTCAAAAACAGACATATATCGCGGGTCATAAAACGGAAGATTTTTGATACTCGCATTGTTAGTAAGCAGCTTTTTATTGAACGCAATCGCTTCACATGTTCTTAATGTTATTCCAGATTGCCCACGCTTTACAATTTCAACAATGCATTTTGTATTATAAGCATACATTTGTTCTTCCTGATATGTAATTGGCTTATTATACTCAATCAGGTCTTTGTATCTTTGATTTTTGACACTCACGATTCCAAATTTACAACCATCTATTTTTGATGCGATATAAGATAAATCTTCATTCAACTCCTCTTCTCTGTCTACACCCGTGCCAATAAAGAAAGCACTGCTTTTATAATTGGTGTCTGCTTTCAAATAGTGAGGTGTAGAAAATGTAGAATAGATATGTTGCAGTCCATACTTCTTTGCATCTTCTTCATCAAATGAAAAAACTTTATCAAACAACGGGATCAATGAAATAGCTCTTTGAGCAGATCTATTTGAGAAGCTATCATATAATACCATAGCAAATTTAACATTATTATGCATCTGTTTGAATTTGCTTAAATACTCTTTTGAATAATAAGAGCATAGTGTCCCATTTAACATCAAAACCCAATATTTTTCATTTGGATTCCAATCGTATGATGTTAATGTATAGTACCTATCGTATAAATCTTTGAGTGGAACTCTTATATGCCTATTGAGTCTTCGATTGAACAAAATCTTTTCTAATGATCTTAAGAAAGCGGGAAGGTTTTTGAAATTTGATATTTCTATAATATCCGATTCATTTTCTTGAAGAACATCAGCATACATTCTTTTATATAGCTCATGCTCATCATCTATTATAAGAAATTTCATGTTTTCTCATTACCCCTTATGAATTTTGTGCGGTTTTTATTATAAACTTTGAACATCATATTATACAAAGGAATCATATAACAGAAAAGAAGAAGCTGTAACTTTCGTGATCTACTCATACCATCTTGATTCATTTTAAAATCATGCATAACTCGAATAACATTTTCACGATATTTTACTTGTTCGACTTTATTATTGCTCCTGATTAAATAAGCATTATACACGCCAATATTCGCCATTACATATGATTGCACAGCATAAGGAATCGCACCGCTCCATTCCTTTTTGACATAATAATCCAACACTTCCTGTGCTGCCATAACAGCATCCGTATTAATTTTAGTGGATTTAGTAATGCTCCCCTGTCTTTGTCTATAGAAATATTTGACTTCCGAATTAAAGTGAATTCCACCTGCTCTTTCTATCAATCTATACATAATATACCAATCTTCAGATAGTTTCCCTTCTGGAAAAGATATATCTTTAAACAAGGATTTATGGAACATTTTATTCCATGCTGAAACGCCATAATAACCATATTGATTAAGGTGTATCTGTGCATCCACATCACGAAAGTATCGTTTAATATCTGGGACCACCATACTTTCATTGGTTCCATCTGCATAGAATCGAAGGTATCCTACAGACGCTATCTTAGCCTTTGAGCCAACAATATCGCAAATCATTGTTGAAATGAAATCATCACTTATATAATCGTCCGAGTCAATGAAGCAATAATATTCACCTTTTGCCTTGTAAATCCCATAATTTCTTGCGCTAGATAATCCTCCATTCTGTTTATGATAAGCAGTAATCGCACTATAGTTTTGTGCATATTCGTCGCAAAGTTTCCCGGAATTATCTGTTGACCCATCATCGATCAGGAGAATCTCAATATCAGCATAATCTTGCCTTAAAATTGAATCCACACACTCTTTCAAATAATTTTCAACATTGAAAACAGGCACAATTATAGAAACCAAACATCCTTGATTCATAGTAATACTCTACCTTTATATTATTGATTGATATGGCATAACACCACCACTATTTCCCATAAGGACATTATGTACAAAATAATAGAAATACAAGCAGTATACTACAATCTTGATAAATAACTTGACTTTATAAGAAACAGTTAATCTAGAAATCAAATTTGGAACAGACAAAAATTCCACAAACCTAAATCCAATAAACACACGATCCGCCAATGGAATACTTGTGACTATAAGTGACACTAATACACCTAAAAAATGCACATTCATATATGTTACATCTTTTGTATTCTTATTTTTAATCAAAAAATAGTATAATAAAAAAAGTAAGAGATTTAAGTAATTTGAAAGTTTCCATGCTCCCCACGCATCCCAAAAGCCTGGATTTGTGAGGTACATACCATATTTTGTGCCAGCAAGAATCTTTGCTGCGATAGAGACAATTGTTCCAGAGCAAAGATAAACAATAGCCATTGCAGCAAAATATTTTTTCTTAAAATCGATCTTTGCAATAAAATAGAATGGAATGAACAAGATTGCACTTGTGTGGAATAATGTTCCAATAATATTTAATACAATGTACTTTTTGGGATTTTCCTCTTTTATATAACGAAGAGAATAGTAAAATATAACAATAGCTAGGCATTGTCTTGTTGTATTATATGTTGAGAAGTATAAGGTTCCACATATATAAATAAAAAAGCTCAGACTAACTCTCTTATATTCACCAGTTATTGTCTTTAAGACAATATAATTACCTAAAAATGCGGTTATAATAAAATACCATTGCGCCGGAAGTCCAAGAAAAATCAGTAACTTATCTAGCACGATAGTAGAAATGTCAATTCGCTGTCCTGTAATACCTGCACGAATTTCATTGTATGTCGCTTCGTACATAGTGTAATCTGCGCCAATTCTATATCGAATAGCAGCTAATGCAAAAAGGACAAAGAAAGCAAAAAAAAGCAAGTTCTTTCTTTCCTCTTTTCATATTATCATGCATTAGTGTTATTATTAGAACAAAAAACACCGTTAAAGTATATACCATTATGTTTCCCCGCTCATTTTTCGAATATAATTTGATTCGCGTACGTGTTTTTTGCACTGCTAAAATTCTTTTTGTACGACAGCTTAAACGCGTATGTTTTAGACATCATCGCCTTCTCGCCTTCCATTGTAAACTTCTTATTTCTGACTTCCATCAGTTCAAAGAGTTTTGGATTGTTATATACAGCCTCTTTATCTGCATAGTCCTTAAATCCGCCAATATTTTTCTCATATGCGAAGTCTAGTGCATAATCGATAAGGAAGTAATCTATCAATTCGTCATACTGTTCCCAGTATTTTAAAAAGAAACCATACATAAAGGTAAACAGTGGATTATCTTTATCTCCACCGATAAGAAACCCCGTCCATCTTCCCTTAGCCACATTAAAGTAATAGACATCAGGATAACCTCCACATGTATAGAGTTCTGAAAATGTCAATGACGGAATATTTCTTGTCCAAAACACCGTTGCATCTGTATATAATCCACCGTAATGCGAGAGCAAATCAAATCTTAAAATATCTGATAAATGTGTTAATGTGATTTTTCCAGATTCACATTTGTCAAAAATATACTGCGGAAACGAGCAGTATTCTTTTATATTGTCTTTTGTAATAAGTACAATTTTTTTGTCATACAGCTGCCTTTTAAGCGACTGATAGCACTTTTTCACGAGTTCCGGCATTTGGTCTTCGCCTTGCCACCAAAACACCCAAACATAGATGTTCCGGTCTCTATCTAATCGTTTGGAATTATCAATGAGCGTGCTTTTATTTGTTTCTTCAAAGATTTCACTCAATGTAGTCGTTATTCTTTTATGCCGTCGCATATTAAAATATCGGGACACAGTTTTTAGTCTTAATTTTCGCAAAATTTTCGCAACAAATAGAGCATTGCTATTAGTTTTTTTCATTTTATAAGTCCCATTTTTCCCTTCAAACTATGAATATATTTATTTACATAATTTTCCTTTTCCAAGTAGACAACAGGTATTTCCCGGTACTTCACATGGTTTGTTTCAATCCACACATCTAATAGTAATTCACTTATAAATCCAAAGATTCTTTTATCGTACGCATCTAATTTATCAATTGAATAATTGTTTTCAACGTATGATAAGATGTCAAACATCCATTCAGCATATTTATCAAAGATATCATATTTTGCAATCATCATATTTAAAAGATGTGACCTTCTTGACTGCATTGCTCTATCAAAGGGTCCAACATATGCAGGGAAATGCAACTCAATATATTTCCTTACCAAATCCAGTGCATCATAGCTGTCATGATTATGCTTATAGTGCTCATATGCCGTTTCAGTAATATAATTATGAGCCTTGGGAAGAATTATATCACATTCATTACTAAGTAGTTCTATAACTTGTTGTTCCGTGATTAAATTTTTGTATTTATATTCGGCATTAGTCCATGAGGGAATTCTTTTTCCATTTGTAAATATTCTTCTATAATGAACCAATCCTTTAATATCAGCCTCGCGGTTTTTCCATGCCCAATATACGGCTGTAAGTTCACAATAATTCTCATTTTTTTCGGCTATGTTCTCCCCCGTATTATCCCTCAGGAATCCATCGATATCGGGTCCTTTCCCAACTTGTACTGGCAAAAACATACAATCTGCTGGCATCCTACTTTTTTTATGCGCCACTACATATATTTCAGTTTTCATATTGCTTTTCTACCCTTTCTAATGCAGCCTCTATAGTTGCATCCATATCATAATATTTGTACTCACCCAGACGGCCGCCAAAGATAATCTTCGGCTCCGCCTCGGCCAGTTTCTTGTATTCGGCGTAGAGAGCGCCGTTCTTGGCGTCGTTCACCGGATAATACGGTTCATCACCGGGTTTCCACTCGGAGGAGTACTCGCGGCTGATAATAGTTTTGGGCAGGTCATTGCCGTTCTCATCCTTGCCAAATTCAAACCACTTATGTTCAATAATGCGGGTCCACGGCGTCTCACGGTCGGTGTAGTTGACCGCTGCGTTGCCCTGGAAGCTTGGCTTGTCGAGTAGCTCGTTCTCAAAGCGGACGGAGCGATATTCCAGCGCTCCAAGCTTGTAACCGAAGTAGGCATCAATGGGACCGGTGTAGACGATTTTGTCTGCCAGTGCGTCCAACTCAGCTTTGTTTACCAAGTAATCAGTATTCAGTCGAACCTCGATGCCGTCCAAGAGCTTAGTAATCATCTTGGTGTAGCCACCGATGGGAATGCCCTGATACATCGCATTAAAATAGTTGTTGTCAAACGTCAGGCGCACAGGCAGGCGCTTGATAATGAATGCGGGCAGGTCCTTGCAGTCGCGGCCCCACTGCTTCTCAGTGTAGCCCTTGATGAGCTTCTCGTAGATGTCGCGGCCGACGAGGGAGATGGCCTGCTCCTCAAGATTCTGCGGCTCGTGGGTGATTTCCTTGCGCTGCTCCTCAATTTTGACGGCGGCCTCCTCGGGCGTTACAACACCCCACATCTTGTTGAATGTGTACATGTTGAACGGCAATGAGTACAGCTCGCCCTTGTAGTTGGCCACGGGCGAGTTCGTGAAGCGGTTGAACTCGGCAAACTGCGTAATGTAGTTCCACACTTTTTTGTTATTGGTATGGAAAATATGGGCGCCATACTTGTGCACGTTAATGCCCTCGATATTTTCGGTGTAAATGTTGCCTGCAATATTGGGGCGCTTATCCACGACGAGCACGGACTTGCCGTGAGCCTTGGCCTCATGGGCAAAAACCGATCCATATAGGCCAGAACCTACTACCAGATAATCATAATATCTCATAACATTTTTCCTTTGCATTATATTATAAAGTAACCTTCTAATTTCCTAATGATTCTTCGTAAATCATTCGATATTTATTTGCCATAACTTTAGTGTTGTATTCCTTCAAAACATCTTCATATGCATGAATAGACATTGCCACATTATTGCTGTCTTCTGTAGTTTTTATTGCGTCAGCAAACTCTTCCGCCGTAGAACACACAAGGCCATTCTCGCCATTATGGATGACATCGCGATTGCCGATCACATTACTTACTACGCATATTTTCTTCATATACATAGATTCCAGCAAGGATATCGGTAAACCCTCCCACCTGCTAGGGAGAAGAAAAACATCTGCATTTACCGCATATCTAATCGCAGTGCTTCGATCGGCCCATCCTGTGATTTCGATATTCTTGCTCGTAAGCTCACCTCGAAGCTCACCATCACCAATCCAGACGAATTTCACATTTGGAAATGATCCGGCTATCTCATTAAACAGTGTGGGGTTTTTCTGATAACAGATCCTACCCAGTGTGTAAACCGTAAATGGGTGCTCGACTTTTTCTGTTTTATCAATAATCTCCTGAAGTTCTGCCATGTTGATACCGTTATTTACATAAGTGGCACGTTTGGTAAGTTTCAAAGATTCTTGATGCTCACCCACGCTGCAACTGATGGTCGTGCAATTTCGCTTTGCACACACCGACTCAATCAGTTTAAACACTCTGCGCTTCATCGGTTTATAATTTTCCATCAGGAAGCTGTAACCATGTGGTGTGTAAAAAAGAGACACCCTTTTCCCACTGAACGCAAATCTTCCCAATGCGCCCGCCTTTGATGAATGAAGATGAATAATATCAGGCTTTATCTCTTTTGCAATTTTCCGAATTTCAAAAAAAGCCGCAATATCTTTTGTTGCATTGATGGCCCGCGCAAAATTTTTCACTTCAATCAAATGGATGCGCTTATCAAAATACTCCTTATAATTTGAAGGTGTTTGTTTGCGCACAGCATACGCAATATACATATCGTAGGTATCGACCAATTCATTGGCCAGATCAACAATATATGTAAATACCCCTCCGCCCATAGCTTCGACTATGTATAGTATTTTCTTTTTCGTTGCCATAGGTTTCTCCTTTACAATCCCCTCTATTTTTTCTACACACATTTTAAAATTGATAATTGCTGCATCGCACAACAACAAGCCTTTATACAGATTGCCGCAGCAATCTATACGCAGGCTCGCCTTCGTACCTCCTTATTCTGTTTTCTGCTCTATCAGCTTTCGCTGTGGTGGGTTAAGTTAAGTATAGAGCGCAACCAGAAGCCATTAGCACCTGAAATCACGCTTGCTGTAACGCACCATGACAGGCAGAAACAGGTTGAGGTGAAAAGGTCAAGCCGCGTAAACCCGCATGAAATCAGGATTTTTCTGGTTGTCCATATGCGGTTGTCAAGTAAGGAACAAAAATTTTTGTAAAAAAAAAAGCCCTACAAGGCTTTCAATCGGTTCTTACACCAATTTGAGCCTTGTAGGGCTTATCTTCTTATTCATAATTCGGGGGCTTAACCTGACTACAGATGGTATTATTCCAGCACACACCAATCGCCTGAACTGAAATACACTGCTCCCACGTACAGCATTTTTATGGACGAAGGCCCTTCACAAGAGTCTGAAATTCCTGTTCTGTATCCACAAAGTGGTAAGGCGCATACTCACCATACGCTGTTGGCCTGCTGATTGTTACAAGCTGTACTCCCTTATATCCAACCTCTTTGTTCAATTCTCTTTTTAATTCCACCAGATGCTTCCCATGCGTCGTTTTTAGAGCAAAACAACCATGTGCATTACGATCTTTTGCTACTAAATAGCACATTATTCAGCACCTCCTTAAATTCATGTTCATTCCGAATCAATCCATTTTCATACTTTTCACGCATTATCTTCCCTGTTTCCACGGGATAATTCTTTTTATACAGATAATCGTGAAGCCAGTTATTTAATTGCCTATCAAACAACGTATTAAATTGGATTTCTATGGGGTAATGTCTTCCACTTTTCTGATAGTACACATGGACACCCCTGTAACCATCATCCACTGCCTTTCCTTTTGCCATATCAGCAATCCGGAACGGTGAAAACTCTTCTTCTAATATTTGATCGTAGCTATCACAAAAAGCCCGGAAGCCCAGAATATCATTAAACACTTTTCGTGTCTGATGATCTGGATAGTAACGATCATACTTCAAAAGTATAGAATCCAAGCTCTTAACCCTGTAGTCTAGCGCAATATTAGAAAGGATTTCCTGTTCATCCAACCACTCAGTCATCGAAATCAGTTCAGCAATTAACAAATCCTTATCAAAATAATGCAAGTTCTTCTTCAACGGAATTCCCAAATGCGACTCAAATGATAGTGCATCTAAAATTCCCACCGATAAGCCATTCATTTTCAGCAATTGCTCATTCATAGAGATGCCCCACTGCTTATTAGGATTCTTATGTTATCGGTTTTCAACTAATTGAGCCTCGTATAACCTATCTGCTTATTCGATATAGTTTTAGTGACCAGCTGTTCTTAGCAGCCTTATCATCACTCGAATTATATTTCGTCTGAGTTATCGCATAAGCAAGCTGGTTTTCCATCAGCATTCACTTCCCAGCAACAGATTCAACGGGAGTGTATACTCTCCCTATTGTGCTTCCATCTTACCATAAAACGCTTTGCATATCAAGCTTGCAGATATAAACTTTTCGGCATAGATTTGTCCATATTGCTCTTTTTTCGGCATCATGCCGTCATTTAAATTGATGTTTTCCCCTGTCACCAAATCATTTGCCTTCAATAGTTTTCAATTCTTCAAGGTAATAGTCACCATGATAGAATTTAGAAACATCCATATCAAGAGCTTCAATTACCCGACACGCCAAGCCAAAAGAAGAAGTCAAAATGTTTCTTTCCCCAGATTCCAGCCTTTGATATTGACGTAATGTTATTTTTGCGCGATCAGCAACTTCTTGTTGCGTCAGCCTTAATATTTGTCGTTTTTCCGATAAGACAGCCGCTGCCGTTGGAATTATCGTTTGAAAGCCATCTAAAATTCCGGCACTCATAGTATTAGCTCCCTTCATCACGTCCATTTGGACGTATTATACGACCAAGTGGACGTGATGTCAAGTTGTACACTTTTGAGGCGAGAGGGCACTTTGTTCATCTTTTTCAAGCGAAATGATAACTGCATTTTTCTCGGCATCATACCGTCCTTTAAACTGATGGTCTTTTCCTGCCGCCAGACCATTTGCTTCCAGCAACACCTGAATGAACTGTATTCCGTTAATCATCATCCGACACTGCCCATCGGTCAGCAGCCTGTCCGGGACCTTAAAGGACATGGGATGCTCCGCAGCACACGGCGTGATTGCAATAGACTTCCGATCTTTCCTCTGCAAAACACAAATATAGGTCGGACTCCCAAGAATACGAATAACATCTTTTCCCACATTCATTCTTCGGCTTTCTGCCGGAATCGTCACCAACAGATTCATAATTCGTCCAGAACTCATGTCAGCATTCCCCTCTCAGCACCCGCACTACCCGGTCGTTGTACATTTTCAGGCTGTTCCGGTAAATCTGGTAATGGGGTATTTCCTGAGCCTTCACCTTGCGGTATCGGTATTGAAATAGTATCTGTTTTCTGTTCAGGCTCATCCAATACAACAGAGCCCTGATATCCAATAAAATCCTCGAACAGATTCATCTGATGACCAGCGATGTAATCATTATAAGATTTCCCGATCCGATCCTTATAGACATCCGGGAAGAACTTTATCTGTTTCTTCTTCATCTCACCAGTAAGCGGGTCCGTGTATTCCTGTGGTTTCGGGGTGAACATGATTGCTTCTTCCAAATCGAACAACATACAAAGGCCCTGATCCGAGTTCGCTACCCGTCCGAGTATCTTATAGCGGCATTCTCGGTTCCAACTCATGATTTTGAAGATATTTTCCACAAATTCCAAAGAGGTAATATCCTTATTCACCCAGTTTTCGTCCTTCTGTCTTGCCCATTCAACAGATGCACTGTCCTCTTCCGGGCACATGATCAACGCAAGCCGCTTCTTGTTTGGATGCAGAATTGGAAGAACATACTTAATTCCTTCAAAAAGCCGGATACAGGCCATATTGAATTTCATAACGCCATATTTTATGCTTACTGCTGGCTTATTCAGCATAGAAAACTGTGTGCGCGGCGGCAACTCATAGCCATCAAATTTTTCGTACTCCAGCTCTCTTTTATACTCTTTTCGTATCTGTGCCAACTCACGAATTAGCGAGATCTCCCGAGCACTCATTTCCTGCTCCCTGCTTTTTTCTTCCATTTCTCAAATCCTCCTGCATCGACATTAAAAGGTCATCCAGTTCACGCTGAACTTCATTTCTGCTCGGAATCGCGCCAATCATGGGATTTTCTACGACTTGGCCGGATTCCATCACATCACGGACCGTAATGCTCTGAACCCACTTATGCCGATACAGTCGGCATTTCAGATCCATCGAACGACCTTCAATCTGTTCATACTGATTTTTTCCAATCAAAATCCGGGACTCATCCAATTCAAAAATCAGAAATTTTGCATTTCCCTGACCCCGGCAGATACCACGGCACTGGTAACGGCAATTCATTTTCCAGTTCAACGTTTGAAGAATTAGGCCAGAAAACGCTCTGGCTGAAAAGGCACTATGAACGTCATTGTCATCTTGCCAGTGCATCGCCGTTGAAGAGCTATGATCGCTCTTTCGCAAAATCACGACCTGTAGAATCGGATGATAGAGCAGTTCCACATATTCGCAGTTGTCCAGCCGGGTGTGGCAAGCTTTGCTGAAACGGATTCCATTTTTAGAAATCGTCATAACCGGGCTGCTTTGATTGATAAAGCAAGTGCCTGAAACCGTCAGATATTCAGATTGAAGAACCTTTCCCAGCGTTGTCCCAGTCCTCATCTCTGCTATATCGTTCAGTTTCGCCACCTCTTCCGGCAGATAGGTGCTCAGACAAAGGCTGCGGATGCTTTCGGCATTGATGCCGCTCCAATTCGGATGGATGCCAATAAATCCTTTCAATGCTCCCTGCCGGATTACCACAACATCCTGCACACCGCACTTTTTGCTGCTGGATGCCACAAGATGTGCAGCCCGTGCAATTTCCGGCGAAACAATCGCTTCGTGATGCTCCGGGACATAGGCAGAGCAGCGATTCCCATTATTCTTTGTAACCTTGCCCAGCTTGTAGTCCACCACGATGCTCTTCCGGGCTTCCAGATCACCCCAACGGCGTTCATTCTTCATGATGTTTGCCACCATCACACCGTTCCACTCCTGCCTGCCGCGCAGGGTGCTGCGCTTTTTCTGCGTCAGGATCATTGCAATCTGATCGTAGTTATACCCTTGAATAAATGCCAGAAAGATAAACCGCACCGTCTTTGCTTCTTCCGGCTCAATTACCAACTGTCCATCTTTGGTATGCCGATACCCCATCAGGTCAGCCACCGGGTACTGACCTGTCATAATGCGCTGATCATACGAAAGGATCATCCGGCGGCTCTTGTTGCCCGATTCCCAGTCTGCCAAAAGAGCCTGAATGTCAAGACTGTATTGACTGCTTGGATTCAGCGTGTAGATGTTTTCCGTTTCAAAGTACACGCCAATGGGATGTGCCGGGTGCATGGTTTTCAGGGCCGCGATCTGCGTCATGCAATCTGAAAAATTCCGAGCAAAACGTGAAATGCTGGCACAGATAATCAAATCCATCTTCTGGTCTTTGGCATCTCGCATCATGCGCTTAAACGCATCACGTTTTCGCAGTGAAGTACCCGATTTTCCTTCATCGCTGTAAATATCCTGCAAATTCCAGTTTTCCGTTTCTGCAATCTTTTTGGTGTAATACAGAGTCTGATTTTCAATGGAGGAAATCTGTTCTTCGCTAGAGGTGCTGACACGGGCATAAACCGCTACACGCTTCAGGTCGCTGTCGTAAATCGACGGTGTCGGTTTCGCCGGACGAAAGTAGTCTTTTGCCGTTTTCTGGCCCTGTTCTGCCTGCTTATGGATTCTGTCCCGAATTTCAGCTTTTCTCTTTTCGGACTCCAAATGCCTACTCTGCCAGTCTGCTCCACACGGCAGCATGTCCACATCTTCTGCTGGGATATGTTCTACGTTCATTTTTCTTCAGCCTTTGTCATTTCATCTTCCAGTCGAATTCTCCACTCAAGATAATCTTTCCTTCGGATTGATGTGTATTTTTCGGCCAATTCTTTCAAGTTCTGACGCTGATTCTCAACATCAAGAATCGTGTCAATTCTCTGGTCGTCATCATCTGTAACAATGTCCACCCGCATCGGCAAATCAAACAGATATTTCAGCAGAAAACAGAAATCACAGGTATTCGCTGCAAGGTAGGCCCTTGTCTGTGAAAAAATCAGATTGACGGCACCCTTTTTGCAATCTTTGAGCAGATGCACCATTTCCGGGCGTTTATAAATTTCCTTATTCCCTGTGATGTCAATATAGACACCAACCAGCCTTTTATCCGCATTATCCCTAAACTTTTCAGCATAGTAGGAACTATGATAGGCTACTGCTGCATCCTTAGAGCGTTCCCACAGTTTTGCAAGTTTCACATAGCCACCAACCTTATACTTGCGGTCCATTCATAGCACCTTCTTCCAGCTGAACACTCCAATACCATCTCCGCTTCTTCTGGTAGCAGTGGATTCCCATTTCCGTTTTTACCATCCGCGCCACTCGTTTGCTGACACCCTCATTGTCCAGACGGCAATAAATTTCATTTGCGCTCATATCGCCTTTTTCAAGGAAATGCTTGATCCAGTAGGCAGCTTTCTGTTGCTCTGTATCAAATTTAGGTTCGGCGTCCGACTGTTGTTTTTCAAAAAGCTGTGGCCTGCATTCCAGCCATCGAAAGCCCTTGTCGGCAGAAATGGAAAAGCGGATGTCTTCTGCCGTAGGCGCAAGACTGTTTTTGATTTGATGTACGATTCTTATATCAGGATTCTCGGTATCTCGCTCCACCTGCAGGACGCTTCGTGCTGCTGCCACAACATCAATACTGCCAAGGCTGCGGTACAGCCCTTTGGAGCCTTCTTTTTTGTTGAGGTGTCCAATCAGAACGATAGCGCAGTCGTAACCAGCAGCCCACATTCCAAGGCGGCGCATGAGTTTCCGCGCTCTGCCTGCAATTTGCAAATCCGAATCGCTGCCAAGATAAGCCTGAATCGGATCGATCACGACCAATCGAGGCCGAAATTCAATGATTGCCTGACGGATGCGCTCATCGTCCAATGTAAGGCCGTTATAAACTTCTTCGTTGATGAAAGCAATCTTCCTGCAGTCTGCTCCGCAGCGTTCCAAGCGGGGCTTAATCGTGTCTGAAACACCATCCTCTGAGCACTGATAAATCACTTTTTGCGGCGTACCAATTTTGCATCCGTCCGGGGTCTTACCTCCTGTTGAAAGTTCCGCAATCAGATTCATCATCAGGGTAGATTTTCCATCGCCGGGATCACCCTGCAGAAGTGTGATTTTCCCGATTGCAATAAAGGGATACCACAGCCACCGTACATCCGTTGACTGAACTTCGCTATACAGTGTCAGCAGCCGTTCCATTTCGTTTTCCCCACTTTATTTTCGCAGCTTGATTTCATGCTTTTATTATACGCTTATCAGATAATTTTTTCTGTGACCCAGCAGGTCACTTGTTCCCTAAAATGTGACCTGCTGGGTCACATTTTAGCCTCAGAAGCCATCTCCGCTAGAAGGGAAAGACAAAAATTCTGACTTCTATGCAGATTGCCTCTTTGGTTCCTCTTGATTCATTTCTCCATAAGTCAAATAATTAAAGTATCTTATGCGGGCATTTGAAAGGAAGATCACTATATGTCCGTAAATTGTACTTCTCTTGGAAAACGAATCAGCTTCTACCGTTCAAAATCAAATCTGTCGTAGGAAGCCCTCGCCGCAGAAATCAACTGTAGCCGTGAACACATTGTCCGTATCGAAAATGGAACAAAAATCCCTAGCATTTCTGTTCTTGTCGAAATTGCCAACACCTTATCCGTTTCCGCGGATGAGCTTTTGCTCGACTGTCTTGAACATTCTTCTTCCTCTGCAAACTCCGAATTTCACCGCTTGCTGCTGGACTGTAATGAAACTGAACAGACTGTCATTATTCGCATGGCAAAAGAGTTAAAGGCCACTCTTGTCAGCCTTGGAGTTTAACATTATTTCGCAGTAAAAAGCACAAAATAAAACGGCCCGCATAAGCTGCAGACGCACCCTCGAATTCTCCTGGGTGCTGTCTGTGGTTTATGTGGGCCTCCGTTTTTAAATGCTAAAACTCGCTATATACCTTAGTTCAAAAAGTCGCTGCAATCACTTTTCCTCATAGCTGTTCAATGTGTCCTCAAATGTAAAATGAATTTTCACGCGCTCATCGTTGAAAACCTCGATGCGGTCAATAAAGGTTTCTGCCACATTCTGCGATAAGTGCATCACATCGCCTGATTCTTCTACGGCACTTACGACAGTCTGCAAATTATCGGCATCCTTCTTCACAGGCTGGAAAATTCGATTTTTTTCAGTGCGCAGCCGTTGGATTTGCGCCATTCTTTCATCTTCCTGCACTCGGTAAGCCGCTCTCTGTCGGATGAATTCTTCCTTGCTCATGTTTCCGTCTGCATACTGCTCATACAGTGCAACGCGCTGTTTTACAATCTCTGCCTTTTCTACACTGAGCTTTTCTTCCTGCCGTTCCAGTGCGGAGAAGCAGATCAACGCTTTGCGTTCCCGTTCGCGCAGGATTTCCAGTATATGCTCCGCCTGTTTTATTTGCGCTGTCAGTGCATTTCGGACAATCTCTTCCAGCAGTTCCTCAGAGATTGAGATTCGCTTGCAGGGACTGTCCACCGCTGTCGCTGAGAATCTGCAGTTAAAAGAGGGGCCAAGTTTCTTGAGAACACGATATTTCATCAGCTTCTGGCAGTAACCGCAGTAGACCTTTCCTTTCAAGGGATACTGGTGTTTTGTGTAGTTCCCGGCCTGATGCTTCCCATGCTGCAGCATAACAACCTTTTGTGCTTGTTCAAATTCCTCCGGGGTCACAATGGCGGCATGGCTATCCTCAATTCGTACCTGCTGTTCCAGCGGTGCGCGCAGGACCCGATGCTTGCACGGAACAGGCATAATGAATTTCGCGCCCACGTAGGTTCCCTTATACTTCTCATTTTTCAGAATATGGTAAACCGTTCCACTTGTCCAATGGCTGCGCTGCAGATCCCATGCTTTCTGCTCACTGTACACATGGTTTTCCGCCACATGATACGCTGCCGGGGTCGGGATCTGATTTTCATTCAGGATTTTTGCGATGGTGCCCGTCCTGTTTCCCTGCAATGCCAGTTCAAAAATCAGGCGCACATACTGGCTGGCTACCGGGTCGAGGATTAGCTTATGACAGTCGTTCGGGTCCGACAGGAATCCAAACGGGCGGTATCCTCCAAGATACATTCCTTTTTTCTGCATCACATGGTCGGCTGCTGCGATTTTAGCAGAAAGATCACGGCTGTAAGATGCGTTGATGATGTTCTTAATGGCTACTTCCAGTCCACGTACATCGTTTCCGATTTGCATTCCACTGTCGTAACCATCGTTGACGGAGATGAAGCGAACGCCCAGCAACGGGAAGATCCGCTCCATATAATCGCCTGCTTCAATATAGTCACGGGCGAACCGGGAAAAGTCCTTTACGATAATCGTTTTCACCTTTCCGTCCTGTGCATCTTGAATTAGCCGCTGAAACGCAGGACGGCTTGTAGATGTGCCGGAGTAGCCATCGTCCACGTACTCCTGACGCGGCTCTGTTGCCAGTTCGGGGCGGGCCATGATATACCCCTCTACCAGTCCGCGCTGGCCCTGAATGCTGTTGCTCTCGGCCTTATCCGCACCCACATCCTCGTCTGCAAGGGAAAGCCGGTAATAGGTTCCGATCATCTGATGCTCACCGCCTTTCAAACGTGTAGATCAATTCTGCCTTTACGATTTCCTCTGCACGATTTTCCAGATTTCTCATGCGGCGCACCCACTCCATCTGATTTTCTTCTTTCAGTTTTTCTGAAATGCTCTCCCGCTGGCTCATCTGCTCGATCAAAACTTCATATCGCTCTGCTGCCTGTTCTTCCACGTCTGCCAAAACAGCGTCCAGCTTTCCATTCAGCAGCAGGCTCTGATAATAGGCTGGTTTTCGCAGTTTCAGGTACGCCTTGTGCAGCATCCCCCAGCGGCCAATCGGACGGGTCCGTGGCAGTTTCAAGGCTGGCAGATAATAATCACCCACCAAAACATATTCCATTCCTGTCCGGGCATCATAGATTTTTTCCTTCATTGTCTGTCCTCCTTTTTCGTTAGAACACAAATTCCGTGTAAGTATTTTTCTTGTGATCCACTTCAATTTTCTTTACATACTGCTGCAGATTATCTGCCGTTAAAAGAACCTCTGTGTTGCCTGCGATTTGCTTTTTCTGCTGCAATTCTTCTTGAACAACGACCAGTTCTTTCTCGTTTTCAGCTTTTGTCTTTCTGAATGCCTCAATTTCATTCTCTGCATCCTGCTTCAATTTCAAGAACTTTTCTTTTGAAATTTTTCCAAGGACATACTGCTCGTAGCCGCTGCGCTTCTGTGATTCCAGTCGAACGATATTGCCTGACGCCTGTTCAATTTCACGTTTTGTAGCTATTTCTTTTGATTGGAGTTTGCTTTTTCCAGAGCTTTTCCGTACAAGCTTCTGCAAATCACGGTGTTCTTCCATCCGCTGGTGCAACTCCTTGTTAATGCCGTTCCAGAGGTCTTTCTCTGAAATTGAAACATGGCAAGATGCACAGTAAAAATACAGCGTACCATCACTTTGCCAATGACAAACCAATTTTTCTCCGCACTTTTTGCAAAAGATTCTGCCTTTGAAGATGTTCGGATTGTTCTTTCTGCGCTGTCTGCACCACTTTTTTCGCTCTTCCTTGACTGCTTGCTCGGCTTCCCGTAATGCGGAAATTTCATCAAACAGTTCCCAGCTGATAATCGCCGGATGGCTGTCCGGCACCATCCGCCAGCTTTCCCGTGGATTCTGCCCGATTTTCCGATACGTTTCATCGTAGGCAATACGGTTGTAGACCATTGCTCCTGTGTAGATTGGATTTTCCAGCACCTTTGTCACGAAAACAGTCCGCCATGCTGGGTCCTTTACCCGCAAGGTGTTTTTCAGGTATCCCAGCTGACAGCGGCGTGTAAAAGGTGTCTGGATTCCCTGCGCAGACAGCTTCTTTGCAATCTCGCGCTCTTTCATGCCGGATTTCTTCCAGAGAAAAATCTGCATCACCACATCGCTGACTTCCTCGTCCAGAATCAAATGATTCTTCTGATCCTTTTTATAGCCGAACGGAACAGGAGTATAGATTTCTCCCCGTGCTTCTTTGTAACGAAAACACGACTGAATTTTCTGGGATAGGTCTTTCGAGTACATTTCGTTGATCATGCTCTTGATCGGCACCAGCATCCCGTCACGGCTCTGGCTGTTCAGGCTGTCATAGTTATCGTTGATGGCTATAAATCTTACGCCGAACAGCGGAAACACCTGTTCCAGATACTGGCCTGTTTCCACGAAATTGCGGCCCAAACGCGAGAAGTCCTTTACCACGATGCAGTCGATTTTCCGCTCCTGCAGTGCTTTTAGAAGCTTCTCAAATTCCGGGCGGTCAAAGTTCATCCCTGTGCACCGCTTGTCCGCAAACACATCCAGCAGCATCAGATCATCCCGGTGGTTGATATACTCTTTGATGTAAGAAATCTGTACTTCCAGCGATTCCGCATCCTGAAGCACATCATCGAAATCAGACAATCGCGCGTAAATTGCCGTGTTCCAGATACGATGCTGCGCGTTCTCGGCTTCCCGCTGCGCCGCACTTACTTTCTTGCTTACTCTTGCCATAAGTCACAGCCCCCTTTTAAGCAGACACTTCACGCTGCCCCATCTGCTTTTGATGCAGTTCTTCCAGCAGGTCCGCAATTTCATCCTGGAATCGGAACGTAATTTCTACCCGATTGCCCTCATACACTTCGATTTTCTCAATCAGTTCCACGACCATCGGACGGGTGATTTCTTCCAATTTCCGATACTTACGGTACACATCCAGAAACGGATAAGCATTCGGGGCAGTCTGTAGGTTTTGCCGTTCTGCTTCCAGTTCTGTGATTTTGCGGTTATACTCTTCAATCCGCTTGCTGTACAGTTCGTTGTAGTTCAGAAAATCCTCCCGTGTGAGGATTTCGTCTGCATAATCCCCGTACAGCTTTTCCTTAATTCCCTGTGTATGGGCCTTTTCTGCAGTCAGCTGCCGAATCTGCCGTTCAATGCGCCGCACACGGTAGGGTTCCTGCTGGGCCTGCCGGATGCTTTCCACAAATTCCGCTTCCTCCATCACAATCTGGATTTGCATCTGAAGCGCGTTCCGCACGACGTTATAGAGTTTTTCATCCCGCAGATTATGGCTCGTGCAACTGCCTTTGTTCTGTTTGCTGCCGGAGCACTGATAATAGATGTACCGCTTTCCTTTATAGCTGGCCGACCTGCGTACCAGCCGGCTGCCGCAGTCCCCACAGTAAAGAAATCCTGCAAACAGGGCCACCGTTTCGGCATCGTTCGGTCTGCGAGTTTCGGTTTCCAGAATCCGCTGCACCAGTTCAAACTGCTCTGCCGAAATGATTGCTTCATGGGTATTGTCCACGATTGTCCAGTCCCGCATCGGCACATTCATTTTCTTTTTGGAGCGATAGTCCAGTCTCCTTGTCTTTCCCTGCACCAGTTTTCCGATATAGACCTCGTTGTGCAGAATGCGGTCCACCGCCTTGGCAGACCACGGCGGCTCATCGCTCTTGCGGAAGTGCAGGCTCAGCTTTGCACCGCTCTGTAGCTTTCGCGTAGCTGGGGACGGTACCTTTCTTGCATTCAACCGGTCTGCGATGCCCTGATTGCTCATACCGCTGATCTTCCAGCGAAAAACACTTTGTACATTTTCTGCTGCCAGTTCGTCTACGATCAGCTTGGTATGATTGCTGGGGTCCTTCTGGTATCCATAGGTTGCAAAACTTCCCACAAAATCGCCGCGTTTCCGCTTGACCGCAAGCTGGCTCTTGATCTTGACGGAAATATCCCGGCAGTAGGCATCGTTGAGCAAATTCCGCATCGGGACCATGATGGAATCGCTGGTCTTCCACGCAGATTGACTGTCATAGTTGTCTGTCACAGCAATCAGCCGGACTCGCATGACCGGAAAAATACGTTCCAGATAACGTCCCACTTCAATATAGTTTCGCCCGAATCGGGACAGATCTTTCACCAGAACACAGTTGATGGTCCCCTGCTCCAGTTCCCTGAACAGGTTTTGGAACGCAGGCCGTTCAAAGTTCGAGCCGGAGTAACCATCATCCACAAACTCGTCCACAATACGCAGTTCCGGGTGGTCTGCGGCATAGGCTTCAAGCAAGGTGCGCTGGTTTGCAACGCTGTCGCTCTCTGTCTTATCACCATCCTCACGGGACAGGCGCAGATATAATGCTGTGCGGTATCTTGTTTGCTGTGTTTTCTTTTGCGAATTGATATCAGGGTATAACAAAAGCCTTCCACCTCCTTAACGAATCGGCAATACTGTTCGTCAGAGAAGTGAAAGGCTCCACATTTATATGTAGAACAAGCCCACCGAGCAAGTTCTGCTCAGTTGGCACATTCCTATTTTCTTACCCGTAAACAGCTTACCAGAATCATCATCTTTTGTCCAGCGCTTTATCGCATTAAAGTGTGAAATTTTTCTGCGTGTTTTTTCAGCAGCTTGCCGAAAGTTTCTCTGCCTTTTCAGCTGGCAGACTGAAAGCACCTGCCAATGCGCTCAGACAGTGTGCTACTCCCTCTTGGTGCAAAATTCAGCTTTACAATGATTCCGTTGTCCAGATAACAATAAGGATTTCGGACCTTATCCAGCAGATTTTTCAGCTTTTCCTCCTGCGGCAATCCGTGTTCCACTGCATCCTGCTGCAGTTCCTGCAGTTCAGACTGTTCAATCGTGCGGATGTCCCGGTTCTTCATCTGGCGGATCTGCGCCAGCCAATTCATTGTGCTGTTTTCTTTCAATCGCGTTCCTCCCATTCAGGCCAGAAGTGTTTTCAGCAAGTTCAATTTTGCCTGTCCTATGTCCTTTCTCATGCTGGGACCTGTGCAGGCAATCGGTGTACACAGTTCCAGCAGACGGTCATAGATACGGGCGTGTGCGGTATCCTGCGGGTTCTTCAACTCCGTCAGGGTCAGGTTCGTGGTAACGATCAGTGGTTTCCTGCTGCGGTAACGGCTGTCGATAATGTTGTAAATCTGCTCCAGCGCATATTCCGTGCCCCGCTCCATGCCGAAATCGTCAATGACAAGCAACGGATAGCCGCAGAGCCTGTCCACGGCTTCATTCCGCCCGGAAAAGGCGTTATTCAGTTCATTCATGATTCGGGCAAAATTCGTCATGCAGACGGTCACTTCCTGTTCCATCAGGGCATTGGCAATGCAGCCCGCCATAAAACTCTTGCCTGTACCAACACCGCCCCAGAGCAGTAGCCCCACATTCTTTTCCCGCATTTCCGACCAGTGGGCCACATACCGCTGTGCCAGCTGCATCTGTGGATTTTGCCCGTGATCGTTTGCAAATGTCCAGTGCTGCATCGCCCAGTCGGTAAAGCCCTGCAGCTTCAACCGCTGCACTTTCTCGTAATGCAGCCTTGCACGTTCTTCTTTCTCTTGCTTTTCCCTTGTAGCCTGCCTGCACCGGCATTCAGCCGGATGGCGGTCACGCCCAAACAGTTTTTTGCCATTCGGAAAGAACGCTTCCTTGGGAGTTTTGCAGCTGCCGCAGTACAGCAGCCCATCTTCTGCAACATAGTCCTGCGGTTCCACAGAGATCGTCATAAGCCTGTCCATCGCTGTCTGGATCGTTTCCGTCATAAACTTTCCTCCTTGTTGTAGGTATAGTCCGGGATGCCCGTTCCCGGTTTCTGTTGTCTCTTCTTTCGTGCCGACCAACTGCGCAGGGTCGCCGCATGGTCTGCGTACTTCCTGCCTGTAGACTGCATATAGGCTGAAAGGTCTTCGATCAGAGTATCCAACTCTGCAATTTCCATTTCCAGTTCCGAATAATCTTCCAGAAAAACATTCCGATATCGCCCATACGCTTCTTTAGTTCTATTCAGTTGGTTCAATCTTAGGTTGTTCTTATTTATTTGGTTAGGTGTGCAGTTTTGCGCAACCGTATTGCTCACTTTTGAGCAATACGGCTGCTCATTTTGGGCCATCTCGATTGCGTATTTCTGCGCAGTCCGGGGAACGCCGAGAAATATCTGGTTTGGCTTGGAAAAGCCATTGGACCGCCGTTCGATCAGCCGTGCGGCTTCCAGTTCCCGCAGGGCACGGGTGACACTGGAAATGCTGCTCTGAAGATCTTCCGCCAGCCCTGCCAACGGATAGAGCACATATGCCCGGCCCTGCACATCCACCCAGCCGTTCTTCTGCGAAAGGGTCATGCGGTCCAGCAGCAAAACATACGTCAATCGTGCCGTATGGGAAAGGCTCATCTGCAGCAGAAATTTCGGATAAGGGAAATAAGCGGGTAGTGGGGTTTGTGCTTTGATGTACTCTTTACTCAAACTTCCTCCTAATCGTTTTCAAAAGTCCCTGCCGAATGGGAAAGTCCTGCACGGACTTACGCATCCGGCAGGGTTCCAAGGTGCGGGGTGGAAGACCCTGCTGCTTACAGGCTCATATCGTAGCTGCGCTTCTTGCGTTTCGGTTGACGCTCGCGCTGTTCCTGTCGAGCCTGCTCCTGCCTTGCCTTTTCGCGGACTTTGGCCTCCCACTCGCGTTTCCATGCAAGGTCGGATTTCATCTCGTTGGTTTTTCGGAAGATGCTGTACACATTATCCGATGCAATTTCCAAACGCTTGGATTCTTCCCGCAAGGGAGCATATGCCTTTTTCCTCTCCGCGATTTCTTTGGTCAGTTTTTCTTTCCGTTTTTTCAAGGATTTCAGCGATGGCGGCTTTCCATCGTTTTCTTCCCGGAAATATTTCACGGATTCTGCATAGGCATCCAATTCCTTGGAATGCTCTGCACGGAATTTTTTCTTAAAAATCGCCTTCGCAAATTGCTGCTGAACCTCCTTTGTGGAAAGGTACTGCCCCGCATAATGAATCTGTTCGTTGGTTTTGTACAGTTCATCCTCTGCCTGTGACAGCCGTTCATACGCTGCCTGCGCACTGGCCTGTGCTGTCTTACACAGATCGTTCAGTTCCGTCAGGTCGTTGATGTTATTTTCCTGTACCCATACCAGCGTTTCAGCCATTTTCTGCAAATTGCTGATTTTGACCTTTAGTGCATAGGCCAGATTTTCCTGTGCCTTGACATTCTCCTGCAGGTCCACAACGAGCCGCAGCCTGGTTCTGGTCGTAAAGATCAGTATGGGGTCTTCCTTGTACCGCAGATTCTTCTCTGCGTTCTGAAGAAAGAATCCTTCCAGACATTCTCTTTTGCAGCTTTCTCCCAGAGAACGCTCCGATATGAACTTGTTCCGTTCCGGCGGCAGATAGCTGTAACGCCCACGTTGTGTTTTGACGAAAATGTCATATTCATCCTGCAGGATGTTTTGAAAATCTTCATACGAGATTGCTTTCTCACGGGCAGCGGCAACGGCATCCCGGATAAGCTCTTTCTGCGTTTGAAACTTTGTCGGGTTTGGCGTAAATTCTTCCTTTTCGATTTCCTGTTTTTTCTCATCCAGCCGCCGCTGTACCCAATACTCCGCTTCGGTCACACCCGTTCTGGATGGTGACAGAAAATCGACCTGATGCAGAAATTCGCGGCGGCACAAATCCATGAGGGATTTCTGCAGGTATTTCAGGTACTCGTTCGTCACATGGTGCTTGTACCCTGCCTTGCAGTCAATGGGTCGCTCCATAAAGGACTGCTTAGGTATATCCAGCTTTCGCAAGCTGTTGATTACGATATGGACATGAATATTTCCGCTGCCATTGTGACCGTCCATGTGCGTACAGACCAATGCCTGATGCCCCGGAAAATTTGCTTTTGCGTATTCCAGCCCAAGCTCCTGTGCCCGTTTCCCCGTCAAACAATTTTCTGTGCTGTCCCGTGGATCAAAGCTGATGATGTAATGGTGGCTTTTGATTTCATTCTTGTTTTTGTTTTTCTGGTACTCGCGGTTCAACTGCTGGCAGGCCACATCAAAGGAATAGGGTTCACAGTTCAGACCGTCCAGATAAAACTCATCTCGCATGATACGATTTCCGTTCTGGTCAAGGATTGGAGTTTTCCGAAGCTCGTCATGCTTGAAAATCAGGTACTCCAGCGCAGCACCATAGTTGGAACTCTTACTTGCGATGTGCTTTAAGATTGCCATAGTTCTTTCCTGCCATTTCTGCGACTTGTTCCCGCATCTCAAAAATACAGGCAATCGCATGGTTGATGTTTTCGAGCATCGCACGGGACTGGATACCGCCGCTGTTGAAGAACGCCGCGATCTGGTTCAAGTTGTTCCCGATGGCGGCAAACTCCCGTGTAATTGCTTCAATCTCGTCCGGGTGGACATAGAACACATACGAGGTATTCACGCGGCCTTTCATCAGCATCTGCGCTGTAAATTCAGAGAGGGTCATTCCGGCATCTTCTGCCTGCCGGTGTAAAAGTTCATGTACTACTTCTGTAACTCGTGCGGAGATTACTTTTGTCTTTACGATAGATTTCACTTTTTTCTTCGTTCGTGGCATGGGGTCTCCTTTCCAAAATCAAGAGTTTGATTTTCCCGGCAGTGCATCTGCACTCCGGCTGTGACCTGCTGCGACAGGCCACCAACAGGCAAAATCATGTGATTTTGCACGATGTGAGGGTATGGGGAGCACAATCCCCATCAAGATGCCGCGTGGAGAAATCGCCCGTAGGAGCGATTTTGTATACAAAGGCGAATCTTGCTCTTAACTATCGTCCACTCTGTCCCAGCCCGTTCCTGCCCAATTTTCTCCGGCGTATTTTCCGGTAAGACGTGCAAAATGCACATTCAGCACCGGAGGTATCCTGCTGGGGTGGCTCATGCGATTTTCAATGTGCGATGTGACTTTGTAAGGAATCGGGGAATTTCATCAGTGATACCGTAGTGAATTGGCTTACTTTTGAAAGCACTTCCTATACCCTATACAAACTTTAAGGGGTGTTTTTAAACCGGGTCTTTTGAAAGTTCAAAGAAAATTCATTTTTCCAACGTTCCCCTCTACCTATAACAATCTAAAATGGGTGTTTGGCAACCAGATTTTCAAATTTTGTTGAACTGCCTAATTTTAGAATATAGATTTTGTTCATTATCCACTTATAGAACTAGCGGAAAGCCATTTCACAAAAGATTTTGAAAACCCCTACACTAATAGGAATCCGCAGAGCCGTTTTGGAATACAGTTCTGAAAAAATTTATAATTTTAAATAAAAAGAAAAACGGCAAAGTTCAAAATCGAACGTTACCGTCATCCATAGAGATGTCTTATAAAGTAAAAATACTGCGGCAGACAGGTGTTGCGCCTGCTCATCGTGGACATATTGCTATTTTAACATTGTGTAACTGTTACTGATATTCATGCACTGAAAATTTTTGTAGATTACAGCAGTGCAGTTTCTATCAAGCTATTGCCTTTCTCTTTTTCCAGATATATAATTCAGACAAGCCAATTCGATTTATAGATTTTGTTGGGAGGTTTTCTCATGGCAAAAGATCGTATTGAAAGCAAGTATGTCACTGTAGCCCCCGGTGTGGAGTTACACATCTTGGAAAAAGGCGAAGGTAAACCGTTGGTCTTCATTCCCGGCCTGACCTTCTCTGGTGAGATTTTCAAGAACCAACTGGAGTATTTCTCCTCTGAGTATCGTGTCATTGCTATCGACCCTCGCGGCCAAGGCTATTCTGCCAAAACCGTGGATGGCAACGACTACCTGACCCACGGTCGCGATGTAGCTGGTCTGATTGATGCATTGGGTCTCAAAGATATTGTCCTGATTGGCTGGAGCACGGGCAACCTTGACACATGGAGCTACGTGCAGCAGTTCGGCAAAGACAAGCTGCGCGGCGTTGTGACTATCGATATGTCTCCGCTCCCGCTCTCCCCTGACCCGAAGTGGTGGACTGAGGGCACGATTGAAGAGCTGTCTCAGGTCGCCACGCAGGTGCTGACCTCTTCTCAGGGATGCCGTGAGTTCTTTAGCGAGTATGCGACTGGCGTCATGATCCAGCATAAGATGAAGCCTGATGAGCTGGAGTATCTGCTGGATATTTCCGGCCGCACACCATACTGGATCTGCCGTCAGCTGTTCTGCGACGCTGTGTTCTCCAACTATCTTGAAATTGCAAAAGATGTCGGTGCAACTCTGCCCAGCCTGATGTTCATTGCAGAACACTGGCAGGGCATTGCAAAGCCCTTTGTCGAAGCACAGCTTCCCGGTTACGGCACCTACGTCATGGGTGGTCACCTGATGTTCTATGAGTACCCCGAAAAGTGGAACCGTGTTCTGGAAGACTTTTTGAATAAGCTATAATGTGATTTCAGCCGCCTGTGGTTCATTCCGCAGGCGGTCTTTTTGTATAATCTCCAGGAGTTCACACAGTGACTCAAACATTGGGTGATTCTTCTTTCCCGCTCCCTCTGCGGCATCCGTGTCAGGACGATTTGCTGAATGCTTTCTTCATCTTTTCTTTTGCTTCATCCGGCACGTCGATCAGTCCGAACCGATAGAACATTCCGTATATATAGGTCACACCCCGGATATCGCCCAGCGCTTTAGGACGTTCAACTACTTCTCCTACCTTTTTAATATTGCCCAGAGCCAGCAGCACAGAACTCCACGCCAGACTTTTACTATTCTCTCTGCGATCGATCCACAGTTCTTTTGTGTACTCGCCGCTCCTGCCCTTTTTAATTTCGTAAGAGAATGGCAACCCGGAGTAGGTCTTAAATTTTACTCCAGTATAGGCCAGAACCACACCCCAGAAGTTTTCTTCTGTCGGATCAACCCTCCATCGCTTCATTGCTCTAAATCTCCGCTGCCGTTCTGCTCCAACACTGATTTTCTCCTTTTCTGTACTTTGGAAGTACACGCCCTTTTTATAAGGCAGATACGAGGTAACAGAGGCTTTGGAAAGTTTCAGGGTGTTTGCAGTTGAGAGTATGGAGGTTTTGTAGTCCTGTGTTTCTCGGTATTCTTCAAAAGTGTTTTTTACTTTTTCCGCCGCTTCTGATTCATACACACCTGCCGTGATGAGCAGCTTCCGTACCTTGATGGGGTTTAGAGCCAGAGCATCGCCGATGGCCTGCAAGGACATCTCAGAATTATAAAGTGCCACAGCACTTTCCATCTGCTCTTTCAGGTTCTTTCCGGCATTGTATTCAGGCTTCAGCTTCTTCCGGCCACCGCCTGGTTTTCTTGTTTTCTTCATTTTACTCATGCAGCTCCAACGGCAGTCCGTCCGGATCATGGAAGAAGGTCATCTTCTTGCCGGTATAATCGTCAACACGAATCGGCTCACATTCAATACCTACCTCCGCCAGCTCATTCACCGTCTGCTCCACACTCTCTACACAGAAAGCAAGGTGACGCAGCCCACATGCTTCCGGGCGGTTCACACGCTTCGGCGGTTTTTCCTCAGCGAAAATCTCCAGTTCTGTGTGCTCATTGACACGCAGATCCAGCTTCCAGTCTTTGCGCTCCGGGCGATAGTTTTCCCTGATGATAGAGAAGCCCAACTTGTTCACATAGAAATCCTTTGCGGCTTCGTAGTCAGATACGATGATTGCAATGTGGTGCATTTTTGATAAATTCATTTTGCTTACGCTCCATTTCTTTTATTTCCGTTATAAACTATACATTAACTTTCAAAAAATACCGTGTGAACTCCTGGAGTTCAGCTTGTCCACACGGTATTTATTTTTTTTTCTTGTTTATTTCAGCTTTTCCAGAATCTCGTCCGCACTCATCCCGCTTGCCAGCAACTTCTTCAGCACAGCCTCTGCTTCGGTCTTCTTAGCCTCCTCAGCGGCCTTCGCATCTGCCTTTGCCTTCTTCGCTTCCAGCGTTGCCACTTCTTTTTCGGCCTTCTTCAGAGCAGCCTTCTTCTTTTTCAGATCAGCCTTCAAAGTGTCAATGTTTGCGATGATGGATGAAATCTCAGCAGTCAGGAAAGTGATAGATTCCTGCTTCTCCGCGATCTGAGATGCGTAGTCGGTATGGGTAGTTTTGGGACGGTTTTTGCTGCCTTTTGTTCTGGGCATAGGTGATAACCTCTTTCCTTTTAAACTTCAAACTGTTTTAATTCTTCTAGTGGTTCCTTGCTCGTATCAATACACATACCATCTTTCAGCCAGTCTGCTTTCGTATATCCCGTTCCCGTCACTTCATATACTTCGCCTTTTCGGCCGACAGACTTAACCCAGCCCCACATAATAAGCATATCCAATGCTTCTTGCCATCTGGCAGATTCTCTCTGTGAATTATCAGCCATAAACTGTTTGCCATCAGCTGAGATCTGAACCGCTGAACCTAATGTAGCAATTCTGAAAATTTGTCCATTTCCCTCGGCTGCATATACTAAAAGAAACGCTGGTTCAACTGGAATGCTACCAACGTCATCTTGCCCTACTGTTGGCACGTGTTGTTGATCAGCCTCCTCTGTATCTTTACATTCTCTTGCCCTAGCTTCCGTAATAGTAGATATTCTATCTAAAAAGTCATCGCGCTGTCTTTCCCATGTTGCTTCAGACATTGGGCGAAGATTGAACTCTTTTATAAGTTCATCCTTAAACTCACTCAATCTATATTTTAATGTCCTGTTGTCTGAATCATCCAATTTAATTGCTATTTGTGTCTTATCAATGCATCCATCTAGCTGATTGAATTGAAATCCTGGCAGTAAAACTCCTGTCCATTTATGTTTCATTGCCCATGTAGCTCCCATTTCATTTAATGATGCGGCGCTACTATAATAATCTTTTGAAAAAGCATAAATCACATGAAGGTCACTATTCTGAAATTCATTAACAAGCCACTCATACACCTTATTGCCAAGTGGAATACAATACGGAGGAACCGATGAACAAATTATTTCTTCATCTCTTAACCCCAGAATTTCAAGCAAACCCACAATTGCTTCAACATAATCAACATCTTTACTACTGTGTGATATAAATAATTTATGTGGTTTATCCATCCCACTTTCCTCCTCTACTGATTCAGATAGTGTTTTTCCTAATACTGTTAATTTGGCCTCTAATTGAGCAAATGTTGAATCCTCACTAAAGTTCTTTCCCATTTTTGAAAAAAGATGAATTACATCTTGGACTGTTTTGCTCTGTGGAAGTTTTTCAAGTTCCGCCTCTATTTCTGCTTTCCACAGTAAATATTTTTCATCATTATGAATCGTTTGATATGGAGTCTGAATAGCAGGCTTTCCGGCTGGCTTTCCAAAAGATATGTACTCCGTTTTGAATCGTTTTTTTATATCTGGAGTCTGCTCAATAAGCCTAATCAAATTTTCATTTGCCAACTACTTTTCCTCCTTCGACTAATCATTAACTTTTTAATCACATCTCAGCCGATCTTAAGATCGTTGCCTGCTGCCCACCACGGAGAGGTGTGTGATTATCAGAGTAACTACCATGTGGATTGCCACACGGCTTTATTTTGCCGAATACAGACACGAGTTCGACAGCATTTGACTTTTTAGTCAGTTTTTGCTCATTTTGCGTTTTCAGTTTAGTACCAAGGGTCCGGCACCCAGTATCTTGGCAACTAAATCACTATGGCACTCTTCCGGCCTTTGCCGACTTGTGTTGGCTCATAAGTGTATAAGTAGAAAAAAAGGCGAGGAAAGACAGAAAGAGCGAGAAGCCGAACGACTCGTAGAGGGCTGTCAGGATGTTCGTGAAGATTCTAGTTAAAATCTTTATATTGTAATTCAACAGTTCCCTTACCTCTTTATGTTTCTCACTTACCTACGATTATCTTCAGCTTTGTTTTGGTAAGCAGTACCGAAAGCATATACAAAACCATCATGCTTACTACTAACACAATTCCATTTCCAACTGCTGAAAATGCCATAAAATGTCCAAATATAGCGGTCACTACTTTGATTACTAACTGATTACAACACAGATAAACGATTGATTCCCTTCCTATTGAAATCAACCAACTCGCCATAATAGTGCCCCTAATCGCATTCTCAACCTTCTTTGATACTGAAATACCAGTAAAAATTGAGAGGATTGCATTTACCCAGAAAAGAGGGACAAATGCGTATGTTCCTTCCCGCATATTAATGTAGCCATTAAACAGAATAAGCTTTGCTTCCAGTATACCCAGTATTATACATAATAAAAGTGGCATATTTAATACAGCTTTCAGTATGTCTTGATTTTTTGCCGTTTCGTTTCCAATCCAATACAAGCCTAATCCAACAAATGCTGCGCTAAGTGCCCACGGCAGAGGATTCGTAAGCACTTGATCCGCATAGCTTCCAGCAGCTACGAGGAATAGAATAATCCATTTTATATTATATTTCGCAAGAAATATATAAATCACGTCTGTGAAAAACAATGCTGTTAAGAACCAGATTGCCCCGACGATAGGAATTCCTGTAGTATTAATCAGCAACAAGTGCATCCACGGTTCTGCTGAAAAGCCACTGTTCAGGCACCAAAGGAAGCAGCACCCCCCGAATACAAAATACGGTGTTAGAAGTTTTTTTGCTTTATCAACAGCATATTTTTTTATATCAATACATTTTTCTTTGTAAAAGAACCCTGATATAAAGAAAAACATCGGCATGTGAAAGGCATGTATGAATTTATCGAATTTTCCGCCAAATCCAATATGCCCCATGACCATCAAAATGATGCCAAATGCTCTATATATATCTATATAATCCATTCGACTTTTTCTTATGGTATTCTCTGTTGGCATTTTGTTTTTCTCCTACAGTTAAGTAATCATTATTCCACAGTCACACTCTTTGCAAGGTTTCTCGGCTTATCCACATCCAGGCCCTTGGCTACAGACACATAGTAGCCGAGTAGCTGCAACGGAATCACTGCCAGGCTACCAACAAAGTGCTCGTCCACCTTTGGAACATAAACTGTGAAGTTTACCTGATCTTCGATTTCATACTTGCCATAAGTAGTGAGCCCCATCAGATAAGCACCACGGCTCTTGCACTCCAACATATTGCTGATAGTCTTTTCATACAGCTCGCTCTGTGTCAGTACGCCGATGACCAATGTTCCCTGCTCGATCAGACTGATCGTGCCGTGCTTCAGCTCACCCGCAGCGTATGCCTCGGAGTGGATGTAGCTGATTTCTTTCAGTTTCAGGCTTCCTTCCAGGCAAACTGCGTAGTCGATGCCACGGCCCACAAAGAACACATCGTGTGCATTGGCATATTTTGCTGCAAACCACTGGATGCGCTCTTTATCTTCCAGAATCTTCTGCATTTTTTCCGAGATGGTCAGCAGCTCGGAGATATAATAACTATACTGCTCCTCGGTAATTTTTTCTCTGACCTTGGCAAACTGAACTGCAAGGCAGTACATCGCACCCAACTGTGCGCTGTAAGCCTTCGTTGTAGCAACGGAGATTTCAGGGCCGGCAAGGGTGTAGAACACCTTGTCTGCTTCACGCGCAATGCTGCTGCCGACCACATTGACAACTGCCAGTGTCATAATACCTTTTTCTTTTGCAAGACGAAGAGCCGCCAGTGTATCTGCAGTTTCACCGGACTGGCTGATAACGATTACCAGTGCCTTCTGATTGATCGGCATCTTCCGATAGCGGAACTCAGATGCAAGTTCCACACGCACCGGAATATCCGCTATATCTTCCAACACATACTGAGCAGCCATGCCCACATGCCATGCAGAGCCACAGGCAACAATATAGATCTGCTCAAGGTTTTTAATTTCGTCCTCGGTGATTCCCACACTGGATAGGTCGATAGCGCCGTTCTTGATTACGGAATTAAGAGTATCCTGGACAGCTTTCGGCTGCTCATGGATTTCTTTCATCATGAAATGCTCAAAGCCGCCTTTTTCAGCTGCTTCTGCATCCCACTTGATCTCGGTGGTCTGCTTCTCAATTTCATCACCATTCAGATCATAAAAGTGAGCCTCACCCGGAACGAGCTTTGCGAACTCAAGGTTGCCAATGTAATACACGTTGCGAGTGTATTTCAGAATTGCCGGGACATCCGAAGCCACATAGGTCTCACCATCCGCAATGCCGATGATCATCGGGCTATCCTTACGTGCCACCCAGATCTCGCCCGGATAATCCCGGAACATCAGCTCAAGAGCGTAGGAACCACGGACACGCACCATCGTCTTAGCGATGGCATCAATAGGACCGAGGTTGTACTTTTTATAATAGTAGTCCACCAGCTTGATGACCACTTCCGTATCCGTCTGACTATAGAATGTATAACCGTGCTTCAGCAGCTTTTCTTTCAGTTCGGTATAGTTCTCGATGATGCCGTTATGTACGCCAACGACCTCAGACTCCACTGTGCCGGAACCAGAATGGGTACAGTTACCTGAAACATGCGGATGTGCATTGGTTTGGCTCGGCTCACCGTGGGTAGCCCAACGAGTATGGCCAATACCACAGGTTCCTTTTAATGCCTTGCCTCCATCTGTTTTCTCAATCAGATTGGACAGGCGTCCCTTCGCTTTCACGACCTGTGCCAGATTTTCTCCGTCACGGACAGCCAGTCCAGCCGAGTCATATCCTCTATATTCCAGTTTTGACAGACCGTCCAGCAGGATCGGTGCTGCCTGTCGATTTCCTGTAAAACCAACGATTCCACACATAGGTTTATCCTTCCCGTTATTTAATCTATTATACTTTCCCTTTTATGCAAAACGACTCCGGGTAATTGCCAGAGTCGTCATTGCATTTACGCTTTATATCCCTTTTCGCAAATCACGTTGACCACTTCGTCAACATACTTCTGGCATGTATTATGGTCAGGTGCTTCCACCATAACACGAACCACCGGCTCAGTGCCAGACTCACGCACCAGAATACGGCCGGTATCGCCCAGAGCCTCAGCAACTTTAGACACTGCTTCCTGCACCGCCGGGTCGTTCTGGGCCGCCTTTTTATCCGTCACGCGGACATTTTCCAGTACCTGCGGATAGATCTTCAGCGGTGCTGCCAGTTCGCTCATTGGCTTCTTCTTTGCCAACATGACTTCCATCATTTTCAAGCTGGTCAGAATACCGTCACCAGTGCTTGCGTACTTGGAGAAGATGATATGGCCGCTCTGCTCACCACCAATACGGCAACCGTTCTTTGCCATATACTCGTAAACATACTTGTCACCCACAGCAGTCTTAGCGTAGCCGATACCCTGCTCATCAAACGCTTTGTACAGACCAAAGTTGGACATAACAGTCGTAACCACAGTATTGGTCAGCAGCTTGCCACGCTCTTTCATATAGCAGCCATAGATATATAGGATATGGTCGCCAGTGATGACATTACCCTTCTCGTCCACGCACAGGCAGCGGTCGGCGTCACCATCGAAGGCAAAACCGACATCCAAACCCTTCTCCACAACAAACTTCTGCAGACCCTCAATATGCGTAGAACCGGCGTTGTTGTTGATGTTCGTGCCATTCGGCTTGTTGTTTATGACATAGGTATCAGCACCCAGGGCATCGAAAACGCTTTTAGCGATATTCCAAGAGCTGCCGTTGGCGCAGTCTAGGCCAACCTTGACACCCTTGAAGGAATAGATGCCGAGACTGATCAGATAGCCCATATAACGATTACGGCCTGCCACGTAGTCCACCGTGCAGCCGATGTGCTCACGACGAGCAAAGGGCAGTTCCGGCCAGTCCTTATCGAACACATGGAGCTTTCCGTCGATATAATCCTCCACCAGTAGCAGGGTTTCCTCCGGCATCTTCTCGCCGTAGCAGTCGATCAGCTTGATGCCGTTATCATAGTAGGGATTGTGGCTGGCAGAGATCATGATGCCACAGTCAAAGTCATCCACACGAGCAATGTAAGCCACGGAGGGGGTGGTAGTGACGTGGAGCAAATAAGCATCTGCGCCAGAAGCAGTCAGACCAGCGACTAGGCTGTACTCAAACATGTAAGAGCTGCGACGAGTGTCCTTGCCAATCACTATGCGAGCAGGGTCGGTATCACCATTGCGCTCACGGAGAGCGTTATAATACCAGCCCAAAAAGCGACCCACTTTATAGGCATGGTCTGCTGTTAAAGTAATTCCGGCTTCACCACGGAAGCCGTCTGTTCCAAAGTATTTTCCCATTGCTATTTTCCTCTCTTTTATATCGTTTTCTTCACTTTGAAAGGACAAACTTTTATGCATTGATAGCATCGAATACATTTATTCACATCAATTTGCGGATATTCAAACCCTTCCTCATCTACCACCATAGAAATAGCGTTTTGGGGACAGGAAGCATAGCAAGCTGTACATCCGCAGCATTCTTCTTTTCTTTTATAAAGTACTGGTATCTCTCTCATTGATTTTTCTCCTGACAATCAAACACGAAACACAAAAAGTAGTCCATATTCTTCATTGTGTTTATGTTCTGTCCCCCCCCCCGATATTTTTGATGATATTTTTTATCTTTCTCTTTATTTTCCCTTTAAAAGTCCTATCAACTGGCGCAGCATATTTCTTTGCAAGTTCTTCAAAACTCATACCGTTCATATCACCAAAAAACATATTCCGCTGAATTGGCCTATCACAAGATTTGAATTCTGCCGAGTTATTCTTGACGCTTTCTTCATAAGTGACAGCTTTCAGCTCTACATCCATCTTAATACTTTCAAAAATACTTTTTCCCTTATTTGTTCGTACCAGTACCAACGATGCTCCTGCACCGTCATTCATTTCGGGAACTACATTATTTATGCCCCAAAAGTCAGCAATCGTAAGGTCAGATGTTTTCACCTCTTTTGCTATACATTCATAGCAAGATGGACGCAAGCAATAATTTCTTAAAAACATCTGCATATAAGAATCTGTATCTTTTGATATGTATAGCCTTTGGCTAGCACCCTCTGGAATGCGATCTATAATTTCCTTCATTCCGAAATCTACCCAGCTGTTATCTTTGCATCGAAAATTCACACATTTTAGTTTTCCATTGTTTTTTCGTTCCTGATATTCAGCATACTCTCGCCATAACGCTGGTGACGGTGCTCCATGGCAAATAACATCAACACATATCAGATTATCATACTCCTTACCAAGAAAACCTCTAAGACCATTTACCTGACAACCCGTTCCACTAAAAAGGATCATTTTTCCTGACAACAAGTCACTTTTTACAGCCTTATACGTATTTCCGACCTTTGCCTGTAAATATTTTGACCCGCGTAGCTTTGCCAAATCTTCTCTCCTCGTGACTGAAATAAATTCTGCAGAATAACAATCCTCTGACATAGTAACACCATATACGACCCCCTGCCGCTTTAGAACCCACTCTGCCAGAGAAGAAAATATGGCTCCTGAGGAGCTACTAAGCCTAATCTCTTTGTTTGTGTTATAACAAGCGTATGCCATTGGCGATTTCATTCTCAACTTTCTCCTCTCCAGCTATGATATTAACTCATCGTTTTCCTAGTTTCTTAAGAACCAATACTATATAGTCTTTATTCAACACAAAAAAAAGAATCCCGAATATAACAGTAATGACCGCATCAATCTTAATCGAAGTCCATATCGTGACGGTTGCAACAAGCGTGGAAAGCATTGTTAACGCTATGAATTTCACCTTTTTAACTTTTATCGGCCAATCTTTTCTAATATCATACATACGAACAATCCACATCACAAGAAAACCGGCATATGTTGAAAGTGCCGCGGCAAATAACCCAACTGACTTAATTAAAATCAAATCAATGACTAGATTGACAACTGCTCCCGCCACACTCGATGTTGCAGCTTTTGCTGTTTTTTTATTCTGCAAGTATCCAACACTTGCAAATGTGGAATACCCTTGAAAAATTGCACCCAAATACAAAAAGCCAATATATACTGACCCTATTTTATAATCTGCACTTAAGATAACTTGCGTTACGATCTTAGTTAGTGGAATCAAGCAACATATCATTGAAAATGAAAATACATACATTTTTTCAAAAACGTCTGAAACATATTTACTGCTCTCTTCCTTAGAATGAATATTCGCTAATGCCATATCCGTCCATGCATTGTTAAACAAAACAAAGAATGTTTGAAGTACAGATGGAAATTTGGTCGCAATTGCATAGATTCCATTATATGAAGCACCTAGGAAGAAACGAATAACATAGCGATCTGAAACGCTCATCACCCACCAGCTAAGTGTCGATGGCACTAAAGGCATCGAGTATTTCAGCATTTCTTTTTGCGTGATCAGAAGTTCGGATTTGTCGACTACCGCTGACAAGCATCTCATTCTTTTTTCCAGGCAGAAAATGAGTACAATACTTATGACATGACTGATAATTGTATTTACAAGCAGACTTGTAACACCCAATTTCCAAACGCAAACTGTAAGGAAATTAAGCGAAACAAGGATACCTGTATAGATAATTCCCGACGCTGCAAACAGCTTTTGATTTTTCAGTCCACGCAAAATTTTTTGAGTTGTTTCCAATATAGGTTCAAGAACCATAATTGCCAAAAACAACCCAACATTCCAAATATGCACAAAGCGACTTGCAGCACCAATAATTATGACCGCAAGTATACAACTTTTCAGTAGGTAATTATAAGTTGCTTTTATACATACCTCATTACGCGCTGTTTTCTTAATCATCCAATTATAGGTTGCATCAGAAATCTTCAAACTAATTAGCGGCGTCAATAAGCTGACGCTCGTAATCAAAAGATCGTAGTCTCCCATATCAGATGTGCTGATATAGTATGTATAAAGAGGAACAATTAAGAATGTAAGTATTTTTGTTCCTAAATTTCCAATAGCATATACTATTGTGCCCGTTAATAACGCTTTGTTATTTTGCTTGATTTGCTTATTGTCCATGTTTCTCCATTCCAACACCATTAAGTATTAAGAAAATAAAAATTGACCAAACAATCGCGTGTGTTGCGGTCAAAAACATTGTATAAAAGCACAACAAATTGACCATTGCAAAAGTAACTATAAAAGATAACTTTGCACCATCACTACGCATATGCGACATGAAATATGCATAAAGTATTGTTATAATTAGATAACCCCATATTCCCATCAGATAGATAAAAGAGCCAACAGAACTCAGGCCGAAATGTAAAAAGCCAGCATACCTTCCGCCCATAATATTCCATGCTCCTAATCCTTGGCCAAGTTTCCAACCAAAACCACGATTCAATGCATCACTTGCGATAGCCAATCTTTCAACGCTTCCAAGTCCATTAGTATTTTCAAAATTAATAACTCCGTCAATCTTGTTTATTACTGTCGTATTTATAAAATCTGATACTTCAGGAATGAATTGCAGCACAAACAGCAACAGAATTGCCAAAAAAACATATTTTAGTACATCGAAGATTTTATAAAAAAGCGTTGCATCTACAATTCGCAATTTATGCAGATAATACCAAATAAGAAATATTGGCACAAAAATGAACATTGCCGTATTATCATTCAAAGTTGAAAACAAAAGCATTAGTCCTAACGTTCCAAAAACATAGGCACAAAAAATCTTTTTCTTCCATCCGCCTCTAAATCGATTGACTCCACACTCCAGATTATAAATTGTAATAAATATTGTAAATAGCATCACAACATGCGTAGAGCTTCCACCAAATAAGCCTGTACAATTGTCAGCATAAAAACTATTGGCTGCCATCCAACTAGCTTTTATCATAAATCCTGTTCCTGCAACTTGCAGACCTAAAACAAACAAATTGACAATCCACATTAGATTAAGTAAGCCGAAGTTAGCTGACAAAAAATTATATACGATGTCGTTTTTTTCTTGACTAATGTAAAAAATGCCGCAAAGAATCACTATAGGTCTTACAATCTGTATTAAATTATAGGACAGGTATGTCCCCGTTCCCATATAAATCACATTTAATACAATAAAGAAAGCCAAGCAAAATAACAAAAGTACAGCCGTTGCATTTTTCTGTACAACTTCTCGGATACGTTTAGATGCAAGTAGCAGCCATCCTGTTAATAAAATAACTCCTGCGTTCCAAAAAGCTGTAACTTCAAAGTATCCAAAAAACAATCCCAGTAAGAGCATGAATTGGAGGTATAATTCTTCCGGCAATGGATTTTTTTTAATGTATAGGTGTATTCCGCTCAAAATTTTTCCTCCTTTCTTATACTTCTACTGCATTTAGTGAAAAATAGTACCAGAGAAATACTCATACGTTCTATCCTTTTCATGCTGAATAATATGTTCTACTTTTGACTCATCCATTTTAAGGCTTTCGATATTTCCATCAAATGCACTTAATCTGTGATTTTCACATGAAAAAGTCGAAAACAAAGTATCAATTCGAGAACCCATTTTGTTATTATTACTTGAAGCTCTTTCTGCTGTCAAAAAACACTTTCCAAAGATTATAGAAAAGACCGACGCATGAAATGAGTCTGTGAAAACAAATTCTGCGTTCTTGATAAGATAAAGGAATTCAAACGGCGTAATATCAAACCATTTCAAAGAAGCGACTGAATTCAAATCAATGCGCTCCAATCCATTCTTTCCGCAATAATCTCTGATTTTATCTTCAACTTCTTTTTCTATCTTGCCCAAGAAATAGGTGACTACATATTTTTCCGGCAAGTGCTGCTTTGGCTTCTTTATTACTTTCAGCCACTCATTCTTTGAAAGCAAAAATGTTGGGTCTATATTTACTCTGCATTCATCACAGCCTAATTCTCTACAGATGCGCAATCCCTGTTCTTCTCTAACCGAAATGGCTTCCAGATTTTTCAATGCCTCTGAAAAAGACCCCTTTTTTTCATCTGGGATTTCACTTACGCCAAAACTCGCAGCATATGAAATGCTTCTTTTGGGTTCTGGTAAATTACCAGTCAATAAATTAATATTATTATAATAGTGAGGATTCCAGATTTGATCACTGCCGCAGACAAAGCAATCTACTTCTGAAAAATCCTTTGTATCCGCTGTGATTTTTTCAGATGTAAAATTCAAGTATTCCTTATTAAACGCCTTAAATCTGACAAGTCGTTTCCAATACATATAATGCTTTTTTGAAGGGATTGCCCAGGTCAATAAAATTCTAGCCTTTTCTAATTTGCTTCCTTGTGCAATACAATTGTTTACAGTTTTAACCTCGCATGGAAAGTTATTCTGCAAATATGTTAACATCGCATAATTTTGAAGTTTATTCCCGTAATTATATCCTTCGGTAAATGTTAAGACTCCGATCTTCATCCTATCTCTTGCTCCTATATGCCTGTATACAAATCAAAGCCCTTGCCAAAAAATAATTATCAGCTAAAATTGCTTTATATAGCACTCGCTTTGCTTTATTCTCATTATCTAGATTTCGTTGTTTTAGCACTTCATGCAACTGATTATCTTTGAGAATCTCATTTAACTCCATTTTTTTAGCTGCAAAGTTTTTCTTCTGTCTTGCTTTTAATTTCAAGCACGTTATTGTGAAAGACAAATACGGCTCACTAACTTTTCGCAAAACCTTTTTGTTATAATTATTCTTTTCACACAGTGAAACGCATTGATTATAATATTTTCTTATCATCTCATAGTTCATCAATCGAGAAGATGAAGAAAGTGACTCATGACCGTGTCGATAGCAATATAGAGCTTCATTTAGAACCACCAATTTATTTATATGCCCATAAAGTTTCAATCTAGAGTAAAAGTCCTCTGATATATATTCTCTCTCCGATTCAAATTTCCAACCAATCTTTCTTATTATTCCCAGTGAATAGAAGTTAGCCATACTGGCTGGCGTTTCAATATTTCGCACCTTCTTGTTTTCCGAGAAAATCATGTCCGGAAGGAACTCTTCTTGTACTTCTTTCCCCTCAAAGATATATTTATCTGAGTAAGGAATTTTCTCCCCAATGATTTTTCCGGTTTCATCAGTATGTTGTACGCCAAACATCACCATTGCTGAATCATTTCCCGCAATAGCATTCACACACTTTTCAACAAGATCCGACTTAATATAATCATCACTATCTACAAAGAGAATATAATCTCCTGTAGCCATTTCTATGCCTTTATTTCTACTTTTCCCTGCGCCTTCATTCATTTTGTGAACCACTTTGATTCTATTGTCTTTTTTTTGGAATGCATCGCATAATGCTGGGCTACTATCCTTTGACCCATCATCTACAAGTATTATTTCAATATTGCTATATGTTTGCCTTTGAATGCTCTCAAGACATTCTGTCAAATATTTTTCTGCATTATATACTGGCACAACAACGGTAACCTTTTCCACTTTTTCACTCCATCTCTTTTTATTGCAAAACTTTATTATAGTGTTCAATGAATTGATCTGCCAACTTATCCCATGTGAAACCTTCCTGGATTTTACGAGATGCCATATCACAAATATTCAGCATTGCATTTTTATCACTTGAAATTTTTTCGATGCAATCCGCCCATTCTTTTGCGTTATTCAACGTTAGAATAAACCCATTTTTGTTATTATCAATCAAAGTGCTTGATCCACCATTAAGTGTTGTTAACACAACTGAGTGGTAATACATAGCTTCTAACAATACCATGCCAAAAATCTCATATTCCGTCGGAAGCAAAAAGAAGTCCGCCAAGCCGTATACTCCAGCTAAATATTTTTGTTCCATTTTTTCTTGGTATACTATATAATTCTTAATATTCTTGCTTTCTGCATACTTCCAACAATCCTCTATATAATCCTTATCACCTGTTCCTATCATATAGAGCGTAGCATTCATTTTTTTATTTATGACCTGTGAAAAGACATCCAAAATAAAATGTATATTTCTCCGCTTTTCGAATTTTCCTATATACAAAAGTTTCAAATTTTTATCTTGACTCATCGTCAAAAACAACGGTTCTTTGCATACTTCTTTGGAGTTCGATAACATCTGTGTGTCCATGCCCACTCCAACAGTTCCAATATTTGTTCGCTTAATCCCTTTACTTTCCAAGAATTCTTGTGCCATTTTACTTTTGGTGATAAAGTGTGTTCCTAATTTTAAGTATCTCTTCAAAAAGAACATATCAAACACGGAACACATCAAATTATACCGCTTGTTAAAGTGTGAATAGTATGGTCCATGATATATAATGGCCTTTTTCGGATATTGTTTAGCTAGCATCCACGACTGCATCTGATTATATTCAGCTGCTTGCAATATATCATATTGCTCAAATAGTTCTGTGCAATTAGTATATACTGTGTTCTTTAATGCTGTCTTACCATGACGGTAAAAGACATTTATATTTCCACAATCTTCTACTGCGATTGTAATATCTTTTTCTTCTTTATCCGTCCAAAAAACAATATCGCAAACATGTCCTTTTCTGACAAGTGCCTTCGCAAGACCGACTTCTTGTATATTATAGGTGTTTCTTTCAACATCCATATAGCTAGGATAGCTTCTAATGATTAGTATTCTCATGGTATTCCCTTCATCACACTAAATACTAGCTCGTCCTCGAAAACCTTCCGAACAGCGCTATTACTATTTTTTCAGTCTCTCCCGAACAAGTCTCTCGTATATACTTTTTCTTTCACATCATCCAGGCACTTGTCATATCGGTTTGCGATGATGGCATGGCTCATTTCCTTGAACTTGGCCAGGTCATTGACCACCAAGCTGCCAAAGAAAGTATCGCCATCTTTCAGAGTCGGCTCGTAGATGATAACAGTTGCGCCCTTGGCCTTGATGCGCTTCATGACACCCTGAATAGAGCTCTGGCGGAAGTTGTCGCTATTGCTCTTCATGGTCAGGCGGTAAACGCCGATGGTCACAGACTTTTCCTGCTTCTCATCGTATTCGTTGTCCTCGTCGTATCCGTAATAACCAGCCAACTTCAGAACTCGATCAGCAATGAAATCTTTACGAGTTCTGTTACTCTCAACAATTGCTTCAATTAGGTTCTCCGGAACATCAGCATAGTTTGCCAGCAGCTGCTTGGTGTCTTTAGGCAGGCAATAGCCGCCGTAACCAAAGGACGGGTTATTGTAATGGCTGCCAATACGAGGATCAAGGCAAACACCATCGATGATCTGTTGGGTGTTCAACCCCTTGCTTTCTGCATAGGTGTCCAGCTCGTTGAAATAAGCCACGCGCAGAGCAAGATATGTATTAGCGAACAGCTTAACAGCCTCTGCCTCGGTGAAGCCCATGAACAGAGTGTCGATGTTCTCTTTGATAGCACCTTCCTGTAGCAGACCAGCGAACTCATGTGCAGCCTCTACCAATCGCTCATCACTTAAATCAGTGCCAACGATGATACGAGAAGGATAAAGATTGTCGTACAGAGCCTTAGATTCACGCAGGAATTCCGGGCTGAAGATGATGTTCTTGCTGTTGAACTTCTCACGCACGGATGCGGTGTAGCCCACCGGAATGGTGGACTTAATGACCATGATGGCGTTCGGGTTATATTCCATGACCAGCTTGATCACAGCTTCAACTGCAGATGTGTCAAAGTGCTGGGTGTGGCTATCGTAGTTCGTGGGAGCAGCTATTACAACAAAGTCCGCATCACAGTATGCCTCCTTTGCATCCAGTGTTGCGGTCAGGTTCAGTTCTTTCTCAGCCAGATATTTTTCGATATAGTCATCCTGAATCGGAGATTTGCGGTTATTAATCAAGTCCACCTTCTCCGGGATGATATCTACAGCAGTCACCTGATGATTTTGAGAAAGTAATGTGGCAATCGACAACCCCACATAACCAGTTCCTGCCACAGCAATTTTATAATTTTTCATATCTATCCTCCATAACAATATAGTCTCATTCATTGCATTCAAACGTAATGCTTTATAATTTTATTCGGATACAAGAAGAACTCCAACCACTTTGTTTTTTTTATAATCCACGCAGCGATAATCGGGCCAGCAAAACTAATGCCCACCCCCAGCACAATATGTGCTACAGCATTCGTAATCCCCAACTTCAGTAAGACTGATCTCATTGGTGCCGCAAACAACGTATGCATCAGAAAAATCGGCATTGTGTACTTTGCAATGAATTCCATGCCTCTACCTAACTTTTCCTCAAAACCCGCCACCATCATGATAACAGCCACACAAGCCAATAATCCCATTATGAAAGAGGCCGCACTACTGCTGATTTCCGCTGTATATACCATAATGCTCAGAATTATAAACAGCACTCCGCATATCATTCCTTGTACTTTTCTGCCCTTCAGTTGCACGTTAAATGCACAAATGCTCATGCCGAGCACAAACCAGATTTCGTTTGAGAGGACTGTCGATACAGCGTAAATGCTGTACCCCCCCCGTTAAAATTAGGCCTTTTGCCGCTAATGCAACTACCAATCCAACTGCGGCTGCTTTCACACTGTTAAAAGTCGGCGTAACAAGAAAAATGAAGAACAATGCATACAGATACCAGTACGGTGCTGTTGGATGAAAGAACAATGTTTCTCCTAGACCGCCGATTTGGTCGTTGACACTGCTTGAGAACACTTTTTTCAGTACCCATGTAGCAGTCGTAAAAGTTGCATATGGTACACCGAGTACCAGCACTTTTTTCGCTACATTTCTATACCAACTGCCTACACTGTTTACCTTGCTGTACTTTTGATACAGATATCCACTACAAATGAAGAACAGCGGCACGTGGAAGTAATAAATCGTTGTGTTGAACCACTCATATAAATCATTTTCAGGCAAAATATTCGCCTTCGTCATACTTTGGAAGAAGTGGCCTAGTACAACCAATATACAGGCGATGACCTTTACACCATCAACCCATTTTTCTCTTGTTCTTACCGCTGTCTTTTCACTCATTACTTCGTCTCCATCTGCTGTGCGATATCAGCATCCACGATTTCCTCGCCGGTCTTGTGCTTCAGCTGTTCCTTGGATGCCTCACTCAGACCGTTATTAATCACACAGTTCATATCGCAGGTGCTGCACTTATCGAGTTCCTCTTTGGTGACTTTGCCATCACGATAATCGCGGCAGATTTTCAGCTCGTACATGCTGTACGGATGCTTGGTGAACAGAGCCTTGAACTTGTGAACCAGAACCCAGGTAGCAGGCTTCCAGATGTACTTGTGCATCGCAGGACTTACGCTGCCGATCATCCAGCAGTCACGGTCACAGCAACGAACCTTTGCACGAACCTTCTCGGCCTCCGGGCTGTTCCACAGCTCATCCCAAGTCTGATTGTTCAGGTTACCCATGACCTCTTTATCCTTGGTACCATTGCAAGGCATGACATCGCCATACGGGTCGATGAAGAAGGTGTCAAAACTCATGTCGCAAGGAAGCAGGCGTTTCTGACCGTAGATATAGTTAATCAGGCCGTGGTTAAAGTAGGCGCGGAACCACTTTTTCGGACTGTTGCTGCGGAGCAGTTCGTTGATCAGATTCTCGAAGTTCTTTGCGACCATAGGACGATCATGGATGATGTTCTTTGCTTCAACGAAGTAGAAGCTGTTGTGCAGAGAAGCCGTTGCAAACTCCATGCCCATCTCATCGGAAATCTTGTACAGCGGAACCAGGTCAGGAGCATTCTTGTCCTGAACGGTCATACCAAAACCGACATCTTTCATGCCCATTTCACGCAGCTTCTTCAGTGTGCCGTAACCACGCTGGTAGCCGTTCTGCAGGCCACGAATCTCATTGTTGGTCTGCTCCAGACCCTCGATAGAGATACGAATACCGATCTGCGGGAACTCCTTGCACAGGTCAACGATACGATCCGTGAAGAACCCATTTGTAGAAATAACGATACGGTCGGACTTCTTGTACAGTTCACGCACGATATCCTTCAGGTCGGTACGGATAAACGGCTCGCCACCGGTGATATTGGTAAAGTACATCTTCGGTAGCTTCTTGATGGTTTCAATGCTGATTTCTTCTTCCGGCTTGGAAGGTGCTTTATAACGGTTGCACATGGAGCAACGAGCATTGCAGCGATAAGTGACGATGACCGTACCATTTAACTTTTTTTCTTCAGACATGATTAACTCTCCTAACTCTCTCTTTTAAGAATGTTTCGACTTTATTTAAGAACCACTTGGCACATACCGAGAACACAACCGAACCGCAGATGACTGCAACCGCTGTGAAAATATATGCCAGCAGACCATTTTCAAATAGATGTACAAGGTGTAGCTTTTCAAGCACACGATAAATCACCATGTGGCACAGGTAAATCTCGAAGCAGATACCACCGAGGAACTTGGCGACTGGATTGACCAGTACCCCCCCGCTTGCATCCGAGGGTATAGACCAGTGCTGCCACACAGAAGAACAGCATCGTGAGCGTATTGCCGCCTAATGCAAAATAAGCAACTGTGGCAATCAGCAGAATCGCTCCAGCGATAACCTTGTGCTTCGATGCGAACTCAGCCAACTCTTTCCGATAGAGGAAGATCAAGCCGCCTACAATAAAATAAATCGCATCGTAGACGATATTAGTCCTTCCAGCTTTGAAGTAATTAGCGCACAGCCAGTTAAACACCAGTGCCACCACCGCGACCCTCCATGCTCTCTTCTTGTTTCCAATCAGGAAACAGAAGAACGGGAACAGCATGTAGAACACAAAAATGACTGCCAGTGTCCAACTCACACCAATAACCGAAATTTTAGCATTCGGCAGAAGCCCCTGACACAAAGTCAAGTTTGCAATTACTTCAAATAGTGATTCTTTGCTCGGTGAAATCACAAAATCCAACGCACAAAGCAATGCAAAATACGGCCAGATTTTGATATACCGTTTCTTGTAGAAATCCTCTACGCTAATCTTCTGGTCAACAATTTTCTGGTAATAGCCACAGCACATGCCAAAACCGCTGACCATCATAAAAAGGAAAACAAGGTTTGTGAATGATGGTATTAGCCGTTCAAACACAAATCCTCCTATCCTATATTCTCCATTTGCGAGGACGTGCATCAGCGCGATGCCAATAATGGCATATGCCTTCAAACCGTCTATTCCCTCATATCGATCCGCTTTTGTAGCCACAAATTCTCTCCTCACATACCAGTCTTACTGATACACCTTCATAATTTTCTCGTAATACTCATCAATGGTATCGAAGCTGATGTTCTTACAGTTCTTGCTATATGCTTCACACAGCTTCTTATCACCCCAGAGCTTCTCGATCTTTCTCTTCAAATCTTTCCCGTTACCGCTTTCAAACAGCTCGCCGGTCTTGCCGACCTGAATCAGTTCCGGAATACCACCAATGTCTGCTCCCAGTACCGGTGTGCCATACATCTGGGATTCCATTACGGAGAACGGGCAGTTCTCATACCACTCAGACGGGTAAATGGAGAATCGTGCCTCACGGATAAGCTTTTCCAGTGCTTCGCCTTTCTGGAAGCCGACGTTTTTGATGTTCTTAATACCATTTACCGTTTCTTCCAGCGGGCCAGTGCCGGCGAAGATGAACTGCACATCCGGCAGTTCTTTACAGACCTTGATGAGCGTGCCGATGCCCTTTTCTTCAGAGAAACGGCCGAAGTAAAGGACATAGTCCATCCGCTGATACTTACAGAGGATTACCCCCCCAGATAAATCGGGATGAGCTTGTTACAATAAGCTTCAAGATCATCTCGCTCAAGGTTAAGGCACGCCTTTGCGTACTTATCGGTCTCTGCCGGATCATTCCAAAGTTCCTTGATAATAGATGCCAGTTGCTTGGAATCCCGGCTTGTGAACAGTCGCCCATCCACACCATCTGTAATCAACTCAGGAATGCCACCGATATTTGCGCCGATGACAGGAGTTCCACGCTGCTGACTCTCCATAACAGAGAACGGGCAGTTTTCATAGACTTCCGAAGGGCAAATAGAGAACTTTGCTTCCCGAATCAGTTTGTCCAATGCATCGCCAGTCTGGAAACCAACATTCTTAACATTTTTCAGCTGATTGACCTTGTCTTCCAATGGGCCAGAACCAGCAAAAATAAACTGAATATTTGGCAACAGATTGCAGGTCTCAACAAGTGTGTTGATTCCCTTCTCTTCAGAGAAGCGGCCGAAGTAAAGGACGTAATCTTTCTTTTCAACCTCTTTAGGCTCTACCTTCTCCACGAAGTTGTGCATTGCGATTGTCTTAGTTGCAAACAGCGTATTCGTATCCATCTTGGTTTTCAAGAATTCCGAGCAGCAAATAATCTTGTCAATGTACTTGTATGCTCCGTTCCATTTCCAGAACTCCGCCTCCATCATGCCAACGATAGATTTTGCAGTAGAACCGTGAACACATTTTCCCTTTACACAATTCATGAAATGACCGCCGAGGCACTTCTCACAGTTCTCATGTGTGATAGGGTTCTTTAATTGATGGTTCGGGCAGACCAACTGGTAGTCATGTGCCGTGAAGATGATCTTACAATCTCTTCCGGTCTCCTTGCGCCACTTCACGATTTCCAGAATGATGGAAGGTGTCAGCTGGTAGTTAAAATTATTCAGGTGACAGACATCCGGCTTGAAGTCGTCCAGAACTTTTCTCAGCTGCACCCGTGCTTCCTTGCTGTAGATGGTCTTGATCGGGTAGGTCAGCTTGCTCAGTTTGCTGCCGCCGTGGAAGTCCATACCAGATGTATAAGCATTGACCCGGTTGCCCACGCAGCGGCCTTCATGCTCCATACCGAAGTACTGAACCTCATGTCCGTGCTGCTCCAGTGCCTCACCCAGCTTAAATATGTAGGTTTCTGATCCACCGTTTGGATATAGAAATTTATTTATTATCAATACTCTCATCTATTATTTTCTCCTGTACAGTTTCATCGTTTCCTTTACAACTTCATCCCAGTTATATTTCTCGCAGATAAAGTCAGCTGCCTGATTCTTCATTTTCATAACCATTTCAGGATGGTCACAGGCATCTTGCAATTTTTCTCGCAAGTCCTCTACATCTGACTTTTTGAAAATCAATGCCTTATCTTCCACAACCTCTGCGCACTCCGGAATATCCGAAACCAAACAGCAGTTGCCGTAGCTCATTGCCTCCAGCAGACTTAATGGCATTCCTTCCAGATCAGACGGCAGCGTGTAAATGTAAGCATTGCTGTATAGTTCATCCAGCATTGCTCCCTGCACAAACCCAGTAAAGAGAATCCGATCGTCACCCTTCGCCAGGTCTTTCAATTCCTCCATAAAGGAATCCGTATCGCTGGAGCCGCCTGCGATGACCAGCTTTTTATCCGTCTTAACATTCTTGAAAGCCTCAATCAAATATCGAATACCCTTTTCTGGCACCAGACGACCGAGGAACAATATGTATGAGTCTTTTTTCAGCCCGAACTTATCTGTAATCAGACTTGCTTCCCGCATCTGCGGCCTATTCACGCCATTAGGGATAAAGTGCGTTTCTCTTCCATAAGTTTCCTTAAAATAGTCCTGCACTCCTTTGCTCAGAACAATGACCTCGTCCGCATATTTCACAGCGTTCTTTTCGCCTTGGTGGATAAACTTAGAGCCAAGTCCTGATTGCCATTTCTCGCGCTGCCAATCAATGCCGCCCGATGTCAAGTCTTGGACAACTTTTTTCACAAATAAATTTGAAAAAGGCGCAAAAAAATAAGTCCCACAAGGCTTTCAATCGGTTTTGTGAACCAATTGAGCCTTGTAGGGCTTATCTGCTTCTATATAGTATTTGTCTTATACTGCCTGCAACGGCGTGTCGTCTATTACTCTCTTGAACTGCTCTACGCTCATATTAGCATTCTCGGCAGCCTGCTCGATTGTAATGCGGCCTTTTCTCACCTGCTTCACAAGCATCCTGAGTTCGCCTCGTTCTTCGCTCTCGTTTATCATTTCCTCAACAGCTTTGCACACATCAATCGCCTCCGCGTCCTCTGGAATATCCCGTATCATAATCACTTTAACACACTGCAATAAAGTTATTCATTCATACCATGCTTTTGATAAATCCAAACAAGAATGTCCGTAGTCATTCTAATCATCATTAGTGCATCCTCGTTCTTAGCTACTTCTACTGTTCCCTCTAATCGATGCGTTCCGTAGTCCGACAACATGGAATATATGCTGTATATAGCCTTTGTTTTTTTATAAGACCCCTCTAAATTTTCTTCAAAAAAATCTGCTATATCTCTTTTTCCCATCGCCTCAATCTCATTTTTTATTGAAGTCATCTCGGAAGCATCTGCAGACTGCGTTCCCGTGAAGTCGCCAGTTAATGTTGCCATGCCGAGCATCCATTTTGCTTTTTGAAATGGGACTCCTTTATATTTAGAAAATATTCCCGTCAACGCCGTTCTGCATGATTCAATTGCAGCCCCTAGGTCTCCAGAAGAAAACGAATTCAATGCACTCTCATAGGCTTCATATACATCCTGATATTTGCTTTTTAGCCACCGCTCCATTCCAAAAGATTGAATGATCTGATTTCCTTCATTCAAATATGGTTCAACTTGAAACTTAGAAGAATATTCATCGACTTCCATTGAAACGATTTGTAAACCCATCAGGTTGTATAATTGGCGCAACTTATTAAAATCAGCTGCAAAACGTGCTTCATCGGACAAAATAGTTCCCGGAATGTAATTTCCCAATTCCGTCAATAACGAAATGATTTCATCTCCTTTCCTCTCATTCAATAGATCTTCAAATATTGAATTCAATCCAACAAAAATTCTATATGATTCAACAGGATTCTGAAATCTCCCATTATACCAGTACGGTTCAAGATACTCTCTGTACTTATCGTAGTATGCTCCCAACCCCACGCATTTCAAAATCATCTCCATTTGACCTGTTTCCATTTTCACAAATGGGGGTTTATCATATACTGCACTTATTTTAGCTAAAATAATTTCTTGGTCGTTGTTCATTCTATTTTCCTCACAATACTATTTATACGTGGTTATACATAAGCCCCACAAGGCTTCAATCAGTTGCAAACCAATTAATGCCTTGTAGGGCTAATATTTCTAATGCTCTATATAATTTCCGCTTTATACAGCCTGCAGCGGGGTATTTTCCATTACTTTCTTAAATTCTTCAACCGTCATTTCAGCATCTTCAGCAGCTTCTTCAACCGTCACGCGGCCTTTTCTCACCTGCTTAATCAGCATTCGCATTTCACCGATACCAATGCCTTCTTCTCTGCCTTCGGCCTTGACACCTTGACTAAGATTGCACATAATAAGCACCTCTCTTTCCAGTTCTTCGCTCATTGCAACGCCAAACTCTTCTTCGAGAATTTTCTTTTTCTCCGTAGCTGCTCTTGACGAAGAAAGCAGCACATCCAGAAACTTCAAAATGCCTGTATAGTTTTCTGTATCAGGTTTTCCCAGACAAATCGTTACCACGCTCATCAGATCATAATTTTCTGATTTCTCGGCAGCGTTTCCAATCAATTGTTCTGGTCGAATCGAATACCGCGTAAGCGTATTCTGAAATTCATCGGACGGTTTTGTACAAACCCATATAGAATACACTTTTCGGATTTTTCCATACTCAGACTTTTTGAATATCGGCCCGTGCTGTGCAGAAATCATTCTGCTGCAATAATAGATTGCACGTTTTGTCAGTGGGTATCCCGGATTAAAAGCAGTCTGCGCTTCCACATTGATAATAAGACGAATCACATCCTGCTGTGCTGCATCATTCGCTGCTGTCGGAGCAATCGCATCAAAGCGAACATCATAACGCACCGTTCCCTCAGTCAGCGTAGAATCCTCATTGTTGCTTCCAGTTATTACTTCAGGAACTTTCGGAGGTCTGTTTGTATCATCAACGTGAACGCCAACCGTGCCAACCTCTGGGGTTCCCTCAATATACTTTTCAGCAATTTCGTCTATGGAACATTCACTGTATTCATCTACGCAGCCCTTCATAATCTGCGCCAAAATCTGTTTGTTCGCCAGCAGCTTTTTGGCGGTCTTATCATAGTCCGAATCAAACTCTGTCTGAGTTATCGTGTGGGCAAGCTGATTTTCTACCGTGTTTTGCTTTTCCATCGGCATTCACTTCCTCGCAATAGATTCAACAAGAGCGTATAAGCTCTTATTGTACTTTCATCTTACCATAAATCGCTCCTCATATCAAGCTGTACAACTCCCTCAAAATCCTTAAATTTTTACGAACAGTTGTCCATAATATAACATTGTCGTTGATGTTATATCATGGGCAACCGCTTGATGCTGCTCCCCTACCGTGCTATACTTATCCTATACAAAATCATCAAGAGGGAGTGCATTGCCATGAACAAAAGACTTGTCGCCTATTTTTCTGCCAGCGGTGTTACCGCAAAAGTTGCTGAAAATCTGGCAGATGCCATCGGTGCAGACATTTTTGAGATTCAGCCGGAAGTTCCTTATACCAAGGCCGATCTAAACTGGATGGACAAGAAATCCCGCAGCACCATCGAAATGAGCAATCCGAACTCTCGCCCTGCCATCGCCACCAAACGCGATAACATGGACGAGTATGACACCATCTTTGTCGGTTTCCCTATCTGGTGGTATGTTGCTCCCACCATCATCAATACATTTCTGGAAAGCTACAATCTGAAAGGTAAAACGATTATTCCCTTTGCCACCTCCGGCGGCAGCGGCATGGGTAAGACCAATGAAAAACTTGCGCCGAGCTGCCCCGGTGCAAAGTTGCTGCATGGTAAGGTGTTCAACTCCTATTCCAGCAAAGCCGACCTGTCTGCATGGATAGAAACGCTGAGCCTGTAACTTTCACATTCCTGCGGAATGAAATGCCCGCCTGGTCGAGAAGATTTGCGAATCCTCTCCCCCAGACGGGCATTACTTTTATCATTCGGCCTTATTCCATAGTGAAAACCAGAGCACATCCATTATACTTCTGCTTAATTGTCTTATTTTCTCCTCTGAAACGGCTTTTTCTATATCACCATGTCCCAGTAGATTTCTATTGTAGGTAAGATCATCTTCTTTATACTTTCTTCTTGGCCTTCTCGTTAGTTGAAAGCCTATCTGTCTATCTTTATTGGCCGGATTATACACTTTTTTTATGTAATCAGTGACTTCCTTCTGTGTGTGTTCATTCGTTACTTGCCCTAAAAGAATTTCATATTGCATCAAATATCGAACAAAAATATCATCAATACGCATCGTGCTAAAAAGCAAAGGATAAACTTCGTCTGCTTTATCCTCTGGAACTTGTTTTTCATACATTTCCTTAAAATAATCAGCATTGCACTGTATTGCACACGAACATTCAGCAGAAATCACCAGTGTACTACTGAACTCATATTGAGCTTTCTTGCTATTGGGATTGAAAATCTGCAATATTCCCATAGAAAATTTAGACACATAGACATTCGGATTTCCATATAAGTTCACCAAAAAACGCTCAATTTTCCGTCTGATTGTCTGCTTTACTTGTTCGTCGATTACACTATCTTCTTTTAATAGTACTTTCAGCCCAGTAATTTCCAGTCCTTCTTGCTTTAATTCGATTTGTATTATTAAATCGTCTTTTACGCAAAATGATTTTTCTTCTTTTGCAACGATTCCACTTATTCCTTGAATTTTATATTCAATATAAGGGCATTTTTCAACATCAACCATTTTATAACTCCTACCCTATCACATAGCATCCTTACTATTTTGTATGATTTATTCGTGCAATTCCAAGGGCAATCCATCCGGGTCAAAGAAAAAAGTCATTTTCTTTTGGGTGTAACTATCCAATCGAATCGGTTCACATTCAATTCCCATCTGTGCAAGTTCTGCCACGGTAGTTTCCACATCATCTACCCGGAACGCCAGATGCCGCAGACCACAGGTTTCCGGCCTGTTTACACGCTTGGGCGGGTTCAGTTCTGCAAAAATCTCCAGTTCAATCGCATCGGCTCCATCACCGACACGCAAATCCAGTTTCCAGTCGTTCCGCTCCTTGCGGAAGTTTTCTCTCACAACTGCAAAGCCCAGCTTGTTCACATAAAAGTCTCTCGCTTTTTCGTAGTCAGAAACGATAATTGCCACATGATGAATCGCCACCAATTTCACTGTCTGTACGCCTCCCTATTTTATATGTACCATATCTGCCGAAGCATTACTGCCGCCAGTTCCAGAAGTACCACCACGCCGCCGACCACCTGCGGTATCATAAAAATCACAAATCCACCGATCAGCATTTGAAGTGCTTCCATCCCCTGCGACTGCTGCATGAGGTACGAAAGAATCGCCGTTGCCAATAGCACACTACCCAGCAAATAGAAAATCCATGCCGAACAATGATGCAGGAATACTACAAACCACTTTATCAGCCACACAGCAAGGATCAGTGGCAAGGTCATAATCACCAGCACCAATTTTAACAGCCATCGAATTGCTTTCATAATGTCCTCTTTCCGGCTGTTTTGTTGCCCATATTATAACATACTCTTTGATGTTACAACATGGGCAACGCAGCCTTTTTTGAAATTCAGTCTGTGTGTAGTGCTTTTACAGCATTCTGGATGCTCTGCTCATATTTGAACCGTACCACAATGCGCCCGCCATCATATACAAAGACATTTTCAATGAACGCCGACACCATACTTGCCGTAAGCCTAGTGCCATTCAAAAAGTTTTCTGCCTGCTCTGCCGCTGCGCGCACAGTTCCCGGCACAACGCTCTTAGTGGATTCTTCCGCTTTGGACTGTTCAATTTGCTCTTGCACCTCTGAAATTCGTCTATCACATTCCTGCTTTTTCTGCTTATAAGTATCCAGTGAGAGCGTTCCTGCTGCATATTCCTCATACATCCGCATTTTCTCTCCTTTTAGATTTTTTAGTTTCTGCTCCATCAGAGTTTTGCGGCGGCTTGCCTTTTTGTGAGCTTCCTTCAATCCCTGTTCTTCTTTTTGAATATCGCCATAGAGGGAATCCAGCAGGGAGAGTTCCTTTTTCAGTGCTTGAAGAACCGCATTTTCAATATCACTGACCTGAAAGACTTCGGATGTACACTGAGTTTGTCCCACAAGTTCCAGTCCTTCTCTGCACCAGAATGTTGGAACAGCCTGTTTGAAATTGTGCGCCATCACTCGCCTGCAATTTCCGCAGCGGACTTTTCCTTTCAGCGGGAAGTCCACGCCGCCCATCAGCACTTTATGGCTGTTGCTTTTTATGACAAGCTGCGCCTTTTCAAATTCTTCCCGGCTGACGATTGCTTCATGGGTTCCCTCTGTAATAAACTGCTGTCCTTTGGGGACTGTTCGGACAATGCTTTTGCCAGAAATCAGCGTTTTGGTTTTGCCCAAAACCATCGCCCCGGTGTACACATACGCCGTGAGGATTTTCCAAACGCGAGAACTGTCCCACAGAATCACTGGGGCAATGGTATAGGTCGTTTCTTTGCCATACGCCTTATTTTCTTTGTTATATACGCTCGGCACAGGAACATTTTCGTCATTGAGCATCATCGCTATCTCTCGCGTTCCCAATCCTAAAATCGCAAGATCAAAAATGCGCCGCACGATTTTTGCTGCTGGCGGGTCAACGATAAATGCACCCTTTTTGTTCGGGTCAAACTGATAGCCAAACGGTGCAGCAGATGCCGTTGTAATGCCTTTATGCCACTTGACCTGATTGGCTGTCCGAAGTTTCTTTCCGGCATCTCGGCAGTACATCGTGTTCACCAGATTGCTGACTACCACATCCATGCCCAGCGTCGCACCCTTATAATTATCGCTGTCATAGTTATCGTTGATGGCAATAAGCCGAACGCCCAGCAGAGGAAAAATCTGCTCCATGTACTCACCCACACCGATATAGTCGCGGCCAAAGCGAGAGAGGTCTTTTACTATAATGGTATCGATCTTACCACTGCGCACACCATCCATCATCTGTTGGAAACCCGGTCTGTCAAAATTGCTGCCTGTGTAACCGTCATCCACAAAATCCATCACAGGCACATTTTGCAGACTTTCTTTGCAGGAGATATACCGTTGGATCAGTTCTTTCTGGTTCTCAATGCTGTTGCTCTTATCCTTGCCATCTTTGCCCAAATCGCCATCAGCCCTTGAAATGCGCTGATACGCTGCAATCATTTTTCTGCACTCTCCTTTCCCAGTTCTGCAAACACATCCCGGAATCCAAAGACAATCCGAATCCGTTTGTCCGCGCCTACTTCGATTCTCTGCACAAGGGATTTTACCAACTGAATATCAAATCCAAAGCTGTCCAGATGTTCTTCCAGATGTGCGGTCATATCCAGATATTCTTCAATCTGCCGTTCCACTTTCACTTTTTTATTTTCCGCTTCCTTCAGCGCGGCCCGCAGGCCATCATATTGTCTGGAATAATCTTCCCGAATCAGTTGGTAATCTTCGGAATCCACCACACCAGCCACATAGTCCGCATAAAGCTGTTCCCGTTTCTTTGCCATCTGACTGACTTTATCGGTCAGGCTCATTATTTCGCCCTTTGCGCGGTAGACAGGATTTTGCACATCTTCAATTTTTCGCAGTTCTTCTACCACCTTGCGCCTATCACTAAGTTGTGTAATAAACAGGTGCAACTGATCCATTATCAAGGCTTTCAGCAACTTTTCTGTAATCTGATGGCCGATGCACTTATCGTCGGCCTGCCGCGCCTTGCAGATGTAATAGCAGACCTTTTTACTTTCTTCCGCTCCATGCGGCAGTCGTTCAAACTCCATCGGTCTGCCACAGTCTGCACAAAACACCATTCCTGCAAGGTCATTCTGATATTCTGTCCGAATCTGCTCCGACTTTGCTCTTACGGTATGGAATACCGCTCGATTCTTGTCCAAGATTTTTTGCACCTTTTCAAAATCATCCCTTGCGATGATAGCCGGATGTGTGTCCTTTGCTACATACCACTGTTCTTTCGGAAGGTCGCGCTTGTCCTGTCCTGCGAATAACTTCTGTGTACTTTTATTGTTGATGGTATCTCCCACATAGGTTTGATTTTCCAGAATGTGCCGAATCGTGGTTACGCCCCACTTTTTACAGGTAAGCACTTCTTTCTCCTCAACAATTTTTCTATGCCACTCCCGTGGAGTCGGAACCTGCAGCAATGTCATTCGTCGAGCGATTTCAAAAATTGGTACGCCCATCAGTTCCCACTGGAAAATCAACTGCACATAAAATGCAGCTTCCGGGTCAATTTCATTACGCTTTGTCACGGGGTTCCGAATATAGCCATACGGAGCATCGTTTCCGACTGCATAGCCTGCTTCTTTTTTGCGTTGCAAGGAAGTCCATATCTTTTTGGATATGTCTTTCGCATACATCGCATTGACCATATTCCGAATCGGAAGGGCCAGACTTTCCATGTCCTCTTTGCGCGTACTGTCAAAATTATCTGTAACGGCAATCAGTCGAACGCCCAAAAATGGGAACACTGTTTCGATATAGTATCCTGCTTCCAGATAGTTACGGCCAAAACGCGAGAGGTCTTTCACCACGATGCACTTGATTTTCTTCTGCCGTACATCGTTCATCAGACGGGTAAATGCAGGCCGCTTGAAATTTGTTCCCGTAAAGCCATTATCAAAGTAAGTATCCACATAGTTCAGTTCGCTGCTGCGGTTGATATAATCCTGCACAAGCGCGATCTGCGTTTCCATGCTTTCTTTTTTTTCATCGTCCTCAACGGAAAGCCGTCCATAGATTGCCGCTGGCATCCTCGCTTCGTCCAATTCTGGGAGCAGCACAGAAACCGCTGTCTGCTCCGGCTGCGGAAGATTCTTTCTACTCTTTCGTGCCATTGTCTGTGTCCTCCATCTCTATCCGACCAAGCATCTGTTTCCATTCATACGTTTTCATTGTCAGGCTGATTTCTGCCTGTCCATTGCCCAGTAATGTAACTGTGACCTGCTCGATATACTTTTTTACAAAGTTGCGTTCAAGTTTCTCTGGGGTCTTATACTGTGCCATCTGCTGAATCCACGGATTGCGCAGGCTCAACGCCCGTTCCCATACCAGTGTATCTTCCATAATCGCTGTAAGCTGCTCATTCAGTTTCCGATGCGCTTCTTCATAGTCCAACAGTTCGGCATGATACTGTTCTTCAGTGATTTCGTTTGCCATGTAACTTTCATACAGCGGCACACGACGAAACTGTTCCATATTCAGTTCAGCCAGAACAGACTTCATCTGCACCGACCTTTCAGCCCGGATGACCTCAATCGCTTTTCTGCCAGCTCCCTGCTGAATTGCAGCAGCCATCTTTTCCTCTTCCAGATGTTCCAATTCCAGAGCATCCATCACCTTTTTATAAATAGTAGCTGCTGGAACTTTCAGATTTTTTCCATTTTCCTTGCGCGCGCGGCAGTAGCGGCAATAGAAAAGTTCTTCCCCTGTTTTCTTATCCTTGTGCCAGCAGAGCGCACAGCCACAGGTGCAGACAATATGCTTCGCCAACGGATTCGGTTTTTTGTAGCTTTTCCGAATAGAGATTTTGTTTTCGCCCTCGCGCATATTGCACGGGAACTCATAAAACTGTTCTTTTGTTATGTACGGCTCCTGGCAGTTTTCCGCCATGATCTGGCGGCTTCCATTTGCCGCTGCGCCCGTATAAGTTGGATTTCGGAATAAGCATCGCAGCATATCCGTTGTCCATTGGTCTGGTTCTGCATCATAAGGCTTCCCCAGAATTCTCTTTTTGTGCTTCATGGGAGGTTCCACGCCTTGCTCGTTCAACCACTTTGCAATGTTACGCATTTTCTGGCCGGACGCATATCTGGAAAAAGCCTCGCTCAAATATGGAGCAACTTCTTCATCCTTTACCATATTGCTTTCGCCATTTCTGCGGATGTAACCGAACGGAACAGAGTTTGTCAGCCGGAATCCTGCGCCCTGTTTCTTTCTCCACGCAAACATGATTTCCGCGTGCATCTCACAGCGTTTTGCTTCAAAATAGTCCTCGACTTCTTTTCGGCTGACGGCTCTGGTATCCAAACCCTCCTCCAGCACGATTAGGTCGATGCCCGTTGCATAGAGCGTTTCCTTGATTGCCTGCCGTACCGTCGGGAAATCCGGCCCACAGTAATACATGGATGCCACAATAATGCAATCAAATTTTCGCTCTACGCCATCATTGGTCATTTGGTCGAACGCGGTGCGCGCCTTTTCATCGTTCTTGCGGTCAGAATACTTTTTCTGCAAATCCAGCTCTTTATGTTCCGCCAGATATGCCGCAATGCGCTGATTCTGCTCGGCAATCGTCAGTTTACTTTGATGGTTCTTCCAAGGAAGTGTCCGGGTATAGCTTACACACTTCATACTGCACCTTCCTCCGTTTCTGCTGCCGGAACACTACTGCAATATTCCAGCACATTGCGAATTTCCTGATCGAACCGATACTGGATATGAATGTGTTCCTTATCATAGACGGTGATGCTCTCTACCAGTTCCACCAGAACGCGGCGGTTCAGACTTGTCAGGTTTTGGTAGGACTTGAAATCTTCGATCCACGGCAGATGTTCCACATCCAGATTGTTCAGACAATCCCTCTGGCGGTTCATTTCTGCTTTGGCCTTACGGATAGCTTCAACCTTTTCATTAAAGGAATGGCTGAACTCCTTATACTCTTCCTTGCTGACAATACCGCTGCTCATATCCTCATAAAGCTGGCGGCGCAAGGTCTGGTATTTCTGTTCTTCCTGCTCCAGCATTTTCAGATGTTCTTCCACAGATTTCAGTCTGCGTTCATTCTTGGGAATCTCATTGATTTCATCGAGCCGATGTTCCAGTCCTCTAATCTGCTGGACTTTCCCCTGCAATGCGGCCAGCACCACTTCGGCCAGCTTACTTTCGCTGATAAGATGTGAGGAACAGCCTAAGCCGTTGTGGTTTGTGACGCAGTGCAGATAAATATATTTCTTTCCGTTTTTCGACACCGTGCGCCGCACCATGTTCTGCCCACAACCACCGCAGCGAACGATGCCCGAAAAGAGATTGACAGCCTGCTGTCCTTTCGATGCACAGGTGTCCAGTTTCAAAACTTCCTGCACAGTGTCAAACAGTTTTTGCGGAATGATTGCTTCGTGCATATTGGGAACTCTGATCCAGCCGGATTCTTCCACATCCCGAATCTTTTTGATTTTGTAATTGATTTTCTGCCGCCTGCCCTGCACCATCGTCCCGGTGTAGACTTCATTTTTCAGAATCCGAAGTACCTGAATTGCCTGCCACTTCGCATGAGTGCCAGCTTTGAAGCCACTGTGGTAGTTCAGACCGCACAGCCGTTTGTACTCGCTGGGGGCCAGCACATTCTCGCTGTTCAGCTGTTCGGCAATCGCCTGTGCGCTCATTCCTTCCAGTTTTCTGCGGTAGATAGAACGAACAATATCCGCTGCATAATCGTCTATTATCAATCGATTCTTATTTCGTTCATCTTTGCAATAACCATAGATTGCATAGCCGCCGATGAACTCTCCTTTGCGCCGTTTCATGTCCAACTGGCTGCGCACCTTGATGGAAATATCCCGGCAGTAGGAGTCGTTCAGCAGATTCTTAAACGGAACCACAATGTTGTCCGAATCGTTGCTCTCGGCGTTGGCGTTATCATAGTTGTCATTGATGGCGATAAACCGAATCCCCATCATCGGGAAAATCTGTTCCAGATACTTTCCCATCTCAATGTAGTTACGGCCAAGTCGGGATAAGTCCTTGACGATGATGCAGTTGATTTTGCCGGATTTAATATCCTCCATCATCCGATTAAAACCCGGACGCTCAAAATTCGTTCCCGTGTAGCCATCATCGGCGTATTCTTCTGTCAGGTGCAGTTCAGGGTGTTCTGCTGCAAAATCCCGAATCAGTTCTCTTTGATTGCCGATGCTGTTGCTTTCGGCCTTGTCACCATCCTCGATGGACAATCTCAGATAGGCCGCTGCCCGTATGTCTTTATTCTTTTCCTTATAAAAAAACAAAGCCATTAAACCTCCTGTCTCCACGCAATTTGCATGGTAAAATCCAGAAAGTTAATGGCTTGTGATTGCACTTATTTACTTAACCCGTCTGTATTCTACCAAGCTGCGACACAAAAATCAAGCTGCTGCGCATATTTTTCTGAAATTTCTTTTTCAGTGCTTTCCCATACTCTGCAACAGGCAATCCCACAGTTCGCTGCCCTCTGGCCGGAACGATTCATATACAGTGATGCCCTTGATGATGGCTTTTCTGTGATGCACAGGTTCCGTATGCTCCTGCTTTACTTTTTCGTCCAATCGCTCTTTCTGCTTCATAGGATCACTCCCCCTTTACTAATAGGAATCCAGAAGGGCATTTTGGAATACAATTTTTGAAAAAATTTCAAAAAAATCTGAAAAGTGTATTCCAAATCGGGGCTGCGGATTCCTATTTATAGAAGCACTTCTTTTGATAAAGACTGGGGCTATACTGCAAACACTGGGGTTTTCCTATCTTAGAGCAAGATTCGCCTATGGTAACTCAAAACTCACTTTCGTGATTTTCCGTTCCCGGCAATCTTGATGGGGATTCCGTTCCCCATTCCCACGGTACGCACAAAATCTCAGATTTTGGCTATCTGGCTCCACATGAATGTGTTCGCAGCCGAACGCCTACGGCTTATCGGGAGTTGCTTCGCAACTATAAAATGCAGGAGGATTATACTGTGGCTCGACCAAAAAAGGACGAAAGTATCAGGCGGACTAACAATGTAATGGTTCGCTTTACCGATGTAGAGTATGCACTGGTTTCGTGTTCTGCTGAACAGGCTGGCTATCCCGTTGCCGTTTATGTAAGGAAACAGGCCATAACCGAGAAACTTCACGTTCATTACAACATCGTTGCCGACATTGCAGAACTGCGAGATTTTGCAAGACAGCTTTCCCATATCGGAAATAACCTGAACCAAATTGCAGCCTTTTTCAACAGCGGCGGCATCCAATCTCGTGCCATTCTGGAAGAAATCAATCGTTGCATGACCGACCTTCGCGCTATGCGGAAAGAAATTGCAGGACTGGCAGGTGATTATCGTGGCAATCTTAAAACACGTCGCGGGTAAAAGTGCAGACTATGGTGCTGCACTCGACTATTTGAAATATGAGCATGATGAAGTTCTGAAGAAACCCCTGCTGGATGCAAACGGGAACTGGGTACTCCGCCGAGATATTCTTCTGGAGGGCATAAACTGTGAGCCGGAACTTTTTGATGTGGAGTGCGAAATGCTTAATGCGCAGTACCACAAGAATCAAAATTACAATGAAATCAAGACGCACCACTACCTCATCAGCTTCGATCCTGCCGACAAAGACGAGTGTGAACTGACAGGTGAACAGGCGCAGGCCATCGGCATGGAATATGTAAAAGCCAACTTTCCGGGGCATCAGGCGTTGGTCTGCACCCACATGGACGGTCACAACGGCAGCGGCAATATCCATGTGCATATCGTAATCAACAGTCTGCGAAAGCTGGATGTTCCGCAGCAGCCCTTTATGGAACGGCCCATCGACTGTAAGGCGGGCTACAAACACCATCTGACGAAAGATTACCTAAAGCATTTACAGCAATCTCTTATGAATATCTGCTTGAGGGAAAATCTCAATCAGGTCGATTTGCTTTCCCCGTCTGTCAACAAAATTACGCAGCAGGAGTATTATGCTAAACAGCGCGGGCAGATCAATCTGGACAAGTTGAACGCTGAGCTTATTGCAGAGGGTTTCACTCCCATGAAAACCAAATTTCAAACGGAGAAAGATAAGCTGCGCGATGCCATTACTGCTGCGGCGAAGAAAGCAAAATCTTTTGAAGAATTCTGCCGCCTGCTCCAAACCGAATCCAACATTTTGGTAAAAGACCACCGTGGTCGATTTAGTTACCTTCTCCCGGACAGAGAAAAACGCATCTCTGCCAGAACGCTGGGAACCAGTTTTGACCGTGAACATCTTCTGACGCTTTTTGAAAGTAACGCTATCACCGCTGCAAAAGAAAAACAGCAATGGAGTGTTGCTGACCCCATTACCGTTCTCTATATCAAGTCCAATCTTCGTCTGGTAGTGAATTTGCAGGACTGCGTAAAAGCCCAGCAAAGTCGCGCCTATGCTCAGAAAGTCAAAATTTCCAATTTGCAGCAGATGGCAAATACCATCGTCTATGTACAGCAGCATGGTTATAATAGCTATGAAGATTTGAAAAAAGCGCGCGATGAACTGTCCGTCAAAATGTCCGATGCCCGCAACACCGCCAAATCTACCGATGCCGACTTAAAGCGGCTGAACGAGAAGATTCACTATCTGGGGCAGTATCTTTCCACAAAGGCTACATACAAAGAATTTTTGCGGGCAGGTAATAAGAAATTGTACCGTTCTGAGCATCAGGACGAAATCGCCAGATATGAAGAAGCAGTTCAATTCTTAAAGCGCAATTCCACGGATGGCACAATTCCCACGATGAAAGATTTACGAGCAGAAAAGGAAAAGTTGCTTTCTGCTCAAACCGCACAATACGAAAGCTACACCTATTTCAAAGATTACTACCACGAACTGCAAACCGCTTGCAGGAATGTTGATATGATTCTTGAAACGGAACACACGCAGCAACACAGCCGTACCCAGCCAAAGCGCAGCTACGAACAATCTATTTGATACAAACGGAAAAGCAGGTACAAGACCTTTCTTCCATGAAGTCTTGTACCTGCTCTCTTTTGTTTCTATACTTTCAATGGCTCAATTTGATTGGTTTTACGGTTGAAAAAGTATTCTTCTTTTTGGCATTGCTTGTAACCAGTTCTCAGATAATACAGTGTAAACCTTGCCTCAGTTCTATTTATTTTATACAGGTCAATCCCAAAATGGTAGTTTATATGGCGTACAAGTCTTTTTACTTTGCGCGCATCGCCCTGTCCCGGTTTAGATGCTTTCTTCATCTCACAGCAAAAAATGTTATAGTTGATACTTCTTCTTTTATGTAAAACAATATCTGGTGCCGTCCATCTTTTCTTTTTATCTTCACTTCCCGGATATTTAGGTTTTATGCCAGTGTCCATGCGATTATATTCAATATCAATCACCAATTCTGGCATCGGGAAGATTTCTCGATAGATTTTATCCATGTGCATTGCGATTTTGCCGGCAATCGTTCGTTCCTGCGCCCCCGTAACAAACAATTCTGTATCGTTCTCATAAAACAGCGTTAATGCCCGTTCCCATAGCAGAAGAACTTTTTCTTTTTCTTTGCAGCCCTGCACCTTGGTTTCCCCCATTTCCTTATTTTTTCTATTATGTACAACCATTTTACAAATAGCAAGACCTTTCAATAAAAAAAGAGTGGCAGTTCCTTTTAGGGGAACCACCACTCTACATCATAACGGATTTTTAATTTCTACGACTTCGCTCCTGCTGTTGCTGCTGAGTCTGCTCTTTCTGTTTCCGCTCTGCTTGCTTGATATGCAGCCGATCCAGCACCGACCATCTGCCACCAATGCGCCGTGGCTTATTCGGCACATTATTCACGCAACCATCTATCATGTCGTAATTCTGCTCTGTGCCGGATTCCCGCGCACGTTCATACGTTCCATTTGTCAAGCATTTCTCATGTTCGGTCATATCCTGCTGCTTTTTTTCAGCACGATAAACATATTCCGCAAGAACCGCACGAACATTTTCAAAGCCGTTCGGTGCATCCGTCACAAATACACCTTTGCTGTCTACCACGATTGGCGAAACAGTATCTTTGCGCTGCTCATTACGCATCATAAAAAAGCAAACGCCCTCGACAACTTCGCTATCATACGGAAGCCATGTCCCAGTCTTTCCATAAATCTGATAATTGGGAACCATGTAGACAACAGTATTTCCGGCTGCATCAGCATCCATAAAGCCACCAAACTCTATCAGTTCCTCTTTATCGACGTAGAAAAACTTACGTTCCTTTTCTTCATCCCATACGATCACATCGCCAACACCAAAGGAACGACCAATAAATGTATTTGGCCGCTTTTCTTCCAGCCGCTTCCGGGCTGTCATCGGCGTATCGCTGGGGGCAGGCTTTCCTTTATATGCACTCTGGTAATTCTGATGATGAATCAAAAAGCCGTCCTCTACCTGCTGTGCATAGGATTTTGCCCAATGCTGATGATGTACCTCTTTGATTTGGAAAACTCTATACTGGTTTATCATTTTACGTTTTCTCCTTCCTCCTCTGGCCTATGCCATTCCAGTTCCAGCCCCTTGAACTGCTGCTCGTTCAGCTTCTGCAGCTTCTGGATTGTCTGCTGAACGAGAGCATCCATCTCTGCATCCTCTGCCACAAGCGGCTGGATCTCCGTCAACACCTCAATCGTGTCTTTGAGTGTCGGCTGCTCAAACATCGCCATCAGCATCAATTCCAGTTCATCAAAGCGTACATTGCTCATAACTCCATCCCTTTCTTTTTCACTTTCTTCGGCTTATCCTGTTCCTGTGCAGGCTGCTCCTGTTTCTTGGCTTTCAGACTGCGCAGGGCATCCAGAACAGACTTTTTCGTACTGCCGCGTTCCTGCTCTTTACTCTGCTGCCGTGCCGCCATCAGCTTTTCCATATCAGAGATAGCCTGTTGCACCAGCTTATCATCCCTGAAGTAGTTGATGGAATTGATGTTCTCGCGCTGCACTTTATCGTTCACGACCAACTCATACATTCCAACAAAGCCACCCTCTTCCTCGATGCAGAATCCAATGCACTTGCCGGCATTCATCCGTTCAGACGGAATCTTGTCATAGGCTTCCAAGGCTTCTTCCATGGTCAGATGGTCGTGGAACTCTCCCGCAAACGTAAACTCCAAACACTCCGCAACATAAAAGCTGAGCGTTTCTTCCGGCGCAGGTCTTTCTGCGGCGATTTTTTCTTTCAAAACTTCTGCCTGCTGTTCCGCCACCGTATCGGCCTGTTCCCGTAGTTCTGCCGCGTCCATGACTTTACCCTCTGCCGCATCGCAGCCAAACTCTACAAGCAGTTCCGTCATAGCCGCCTGCACAGACTTATCTCCATCTGTTTCAAGGACACCACCATCCCTCTCCGTGAAGTCCTTATTATATAAGGTATAGTCAAAGCCATCGTCACAGGTCTGGATGTGAAAATAGGCATCCGGCAATTCGTATGCCAGTTCCACATCCTGCACGGCTAAGGCCCCCTGCAACGGCTGGACAACATGATTCTGGATATACGGGTTATCCCAGCCCGGAACCGTTTTGTAGTCCTCCACAATGGTGTCAATGCCGTTCCTGCACTGTAAAATATCCTGTGAACCCGGCAGCGGATTCGGATTCTTCTCCACGCCCAAGGCTTTCATGTAATGGTTCGGAAGTGCCTGATACTGCGACATTGCATCGTCGAGATTGCCGAACCGCTCAATCTTCAAAGGCGCGGCCTGCAAATTTTCGACCACATAGAACTGCTTTACGAAAGGCTGCTCCTGTTCTTTCTGCGCCTCCAGTTCTTTTCTGAACATCGTTACAAAGCCATCCAGAATAGCCGGGTGGCTGTCAACCACCCAGTCTGTGCGGAAGGTCATGCGGTCTGCATTATGCTCCGGGGTGCTGCCCTGCTCTGCCCATTCCTTATTGCTGTGAGAAAAGCGGCCATCATAGCTTTTATGGTGCAGAGTATTCGCCAGAATGTAACCCACACGCTCCATGCCGTACTGCCGCACCACCTGATCGACTGCATCATCGCCAAGGTACATTCCATCATAATTATCCGCAATCGCTTCATGGATTGCCTGCTTGCACTCACTGTTCAGCCGATAGGATGTACGGTATAAATCCACCTCGTCATTTTCTTTGGCATAGCTGAACGGCTCGTAGTAAACAGGCACATCCGAATAGTCCTGTGCGCTGTTGTCTGGCGCAGGCGTAGCCTTTTCAATGATTTCCGATACCACATCTTCTTTTTTCGGCATATTCCATTTTTCAGAGAGATATTTCTGCACGGCCTCCTGAAAATCTTCATCGAAGCCGTTCCACAAATCCTCTGCCACCAGCTTGCCCTGCTCATTGACTGCAACACAGGCCGCCATATCGCCGTGTTCCTCATGCTCCAGCAGGAAGAACTTCTCGCCGCCAATCTCCGTTTCATCAACGGCATACCATGTGCCAAGATGCCCCTCGACTGCGATGTGGTCGGAATCGCCGTGGATCAGACCATTTCTTTTCTGCTGCTGTTCCTCCATAAACTCTCGCACGGTCAACTCTGCACCTGTGAAGTTCAGCCCATCCTCACCCAGTTCCAGCCGCCCCTCTGCGCCAAGGTCAAGTTCTTCGGTCATCAAAACAGATGCTGCATGGTTCACCACCACAGTTTTCTCCACTGTAATGGGCTGGCCGGGGTCATAGTCCGAGCCGCGCAGATCATAGCGATACAATCCCTCCGGCACATCTTCATCCCGCAGTCGGCCATTGCTGAAAAGACCCGGCTTATCAAAGATTTCGATTCCTTGCAATTCTTCGTTTAAGAGAGTTTCTTTCTGCAAATCCATATTCCTTTCCTTGAAAAATTCCGGCAACTCGGCAAAGCCGATGCTGTCCACATAGTAGGCTTTGACCGTATTGCCATCATTGAGCACCACCACGTCACTGACCGACAGCGAATGGCCCGTAAAGTCTGCCGGACGCTGGATGTTGAACCGTTCATAGATTCCTTCCAGCGTATCCTTGTCCGTAAGCGGTGCGGCATAGATCAGGTCATAATCTGCACGGGCAACTGTCATGCCTTTCTTCTTCACAAAATCCAGAGCCATAAAGCGGTAGTCGTGTTCCGGGTCACGCTCTGTGATTTGATAAATGCCGAACTGCTTTTCGCTGCCATACAGCAGCACATTTTCCTGTTCTGTCATGTTCCGCTCCTGCTCTAAATCTACTATTGCAATCTGGAAGGTATCACTTCCACGCTCGATTTCCTCTCGTGCCGTGACAAGAATCGGCCACGGGCTGATGCGGACGAGATAAATCTGCTTTCCCTCGTCATACAGTCGTAAAGCCTGTTCACGGTTTATCACTGTCAGCTGAAAATCCGGGCGTGCATACTCGTCCTCTGCATAATCTTCCCGCTGCTCCAGCAGAATCGCATCCCATACGTCAGCCCTAATGCCGAAAATGCCATCGTGCTGCTCGATTCCCTCTTGGCTTACATAATCGCCTACCGTGCCATCACGGAACAGCGGATAGATTCTCTCACCCAGCCGATGCCACTCCCGTGCGCCCTCTTTCGTCAGAGGGAACACATCATCTTTCAAATAACCGTAGTCGTGCATTTCGGAAAGTCCAATCATCCCATCCGGGAGATTTTCAATTTTTTCCTGCGCATCGTACATCAGGCGGTTGACTTCTTCCTTGTCGTCCTCGGCCAGTGCAGCCGTCAGACCGCTCACCAGTTCTTCCGTTGCAGCCCGGTCATCCAGCTTAAAGGCAAAATTCACGATGAGGTCTCGCTGCTCATCATCGAAAATCGTTTTTTCCTGCTCCTTATTGGCAATCAGCTTTTCCGCATATTCCATCGCCGTCATGCGCTCTGCGCTCCTTTCCGCGACTGCCGCTTCCAGCTTTTCCAGAAAGTCGGCTGCGGTCAATCGAATCGTATCCATCGAATCTTTCAGTTCCTTCATCTCCTTGCCGCTGGCCCAGCTTGCCACATACGGGAAAGAATAGTCGGATGTGTCAATGCCAAGGACCGAGCAAACTGTAAATGCGATACTTTCCGCTTCGGTTTCCTTTGTAAGCCTGTCTTTTTCTTCGCCGTTCTGCTTCATGAAATCGCTGTTATGCAGCATCGCATGAGCGACCTCGTGGATCATCGTTTTTATGGTCTGGCTCTCGCCCATGCCGACCTGAATGCAGATTTCTTTGTCTGCATCACTGTAATAGCCTTTGGCATCCCCCTCGATTTCAGTAAACCGCATCGGCACAGGCGATACCTGCTCGATTGCCGCCGTAAGCAGCGCATAGTCTTTGACGCTGGCCGTCAGTTCGTTCACTTCCAGCGACGGAATCGGTTCCCCATCCGTCTGCGATATATCAAAAACTGTCGTCAATCGGAACCTCGGAACCACATACTCCACACGTTCCATTTCCGGCTCGCCATTTTCGTTCAGCACAACCAGACCCGTATCCTTGTCGATTTTCTCGCGTTCCTCGACTTCCTTGATGGGAGCCGGAGCAATGATCTGGATGCCCTTTTCGCCTTTTTTGACGTAACGGTTGAACTTATTCTTCCATGCGTTAAACCCTGCCACCAGTGTGGCATCAGGCCGCTGCATCGCAATCAGCAGCGTATTGTTGAAGCTGTAATTATGGAATTTTGCCATCGTGCGCAGGTATGTCGTGTACATTTCCGATGTAAAAATGTCCTTTACGCCCTGCTCCAACCGTTCCGTGATTTCTTTCATCTGCTGTTTGCGGTCAACTGCCATGCAAGCCCTCCTTTTTCTTGACCCATCGTGTTTTCATCTGGCGCGGATATTGGTCGGCCTGTTTTGGTGCTTTTGCGCCGTTCCATTCCAAGCCTCCGGCTCTGCCCTCACAGGTTTAGCCGGCAGCTTTCAGGGAGCTGCCATTCTCCGTGTCCAGAATGTAGGTAACAACTTTGTTGTAGCCCATGGCCCGTGCTGCACGATATGCCGCCGCATACAAAATACTGCAAGCGTTCGGCGTTCCATCCGTACACAAGCGGTTAACTTCCAGCGTGTAGCCATCGTCCAGCCGCCGTGCCACGGGTCTGCCGCAGATAGCAACCCCCACCAATGCGCCATTTTCCGATACGCCGATAGAGAACTTATGCCCTCGTGTCGGCTTATGGTGGCGGTGATACTGCTGTACAAATGCGTTTGCCGTTTTCAGATTGATCGGTGTTAATGTCAGCAAATGCCCTCCTTTTTCAAAAATGCCCCGTTAGATTCCTTGCAGAGATCTAACGGGGCTATCCAATTTACAGTTCCATATCGTGACTTTTCCGCTTCTGGGATTTCTGCGGTTCTGCGCTGCGTTCTACCTGTTTTGCATGAAGCTGTGCCAGTACAGAGGGTTTCCGCGCATTGTCCGCAATGCGCTCTGCAACGCGGCCTGCATAGTTCGCAGGCTGATGCGGCCTGTCTGCCACTTCCGTTTCGGCTGCATCCTCATCCACGCCCAGCGCATCCTCACTACCCTTTTCATCCATGTTGAGCAGAGAGTTCAGCTCCGCAAGGCGCGCAGATTTTTCGGCCAATTCTGCTTCCTGCGCGAAAGGACGTTTGGCTTCTTCCTTTGCCTGCGCCAACTGCTGTTCCAAGGTTTCCAGTCTGCGTTCCACCTGCGGCAATGCTCTTTCGATACCTGCCAGTGCATTGGTAACGCGCAGGATATTACCCAGCGGGTCTTTGCCGACTTCCATCGAATAGTTCCATGCGCCCTTGATGGACAAACGGAACACCTTATCGAAGTTGTCAAACCGGGAATGCAGTTCAAACGCACCGTAGCTGCCGATTCTGCCCTCGGTACCAGCCGCCTTCAAAGCCTTACAAGCCTCGATGATGGCCGCGCCCGCTTCCTTGCGTTCGTTGTACACCTTGCCGCTGATTTCCATAGCAAAATGGTCTTTATCCTGCGCCAGAAGCGGTTTTGCCGCTTCCATATCGGTTTTCAGTGCTTCAATCTGACCCTTTGCCGCATCGATCTCTCGCGGATACCGACGGGCAATATCCGATTCCAAGCTATAAATCTGACTGGTGTGATTGGCTTTCAGCAGCTTCAGTTTGCTGACCTGAATATCCAAGTCCATCTTTTCCTTGATGTAGGGATTGCCCGTTGCCAGTGCCTTGATTTCGGCATAGGACAGTGCGGTATCGTCCACATCATCGCAGGCACGGACAGGAGATTTGGATGTCATGATTTGGCTTATGAACTTCTGCTTATTTTCCAGAATCTGCCACATATACGAATCAAACGTATTTTCAGTGACGTAACGATAGATTTTCACCTGCCTATTCCGGTTTCCCTGCCGGAGAATACGTCCCTCCTGCTGTTCCAGATCAGACGGCTTCCACGGGCAATCCAGATGATGCAGGGCAATCAATCGATCCTGAATATTGGTTCCTGCGCCAAGTTTCGGCGTAGACCCCATCAGGATACGCACCTGTCCGGCACGCACCTTTGCAAACAGGTCAGCCTTTTTGGTTTCCGTGTTATACTCGTGAATGAACGCCACTTCTTCACGGGGAACACCTTTCGCCACCAGCTTCTCCCGCACATCATCATAAACATTGAATGTGCCATCGGCTTTTGGTGTCGATAAGTCGCAGAAAATCAACTGTGTTCCCTTGTCCGGCGCAGATTCTTCCCAGACCTTGAACGCATTGTCCACGCAGCGATTGACCTTGCTTTCCGGCTCATCCGGCAGCATATCATTGATAAGCCGCTGGTCGAGTGCCAGTTTTCTGCCATCGTTGGTGATCTTCAGCATGTTATCGAACTTCGGATTCACGCTGCCGTTGCGTACAGCCTCGGCACGGTCTGCAAAGGAACTTACCATTTCTTCCTGTGTTTCGCTGGGTTTCAGCACTTCGTTGATGTACTCTGCTTGCGGCACAGGCAGGTTCAGCATATCTGCTGTCTGTACATCTGCGGATTCCTTGAACAGAGAAATCAGCTCCGGCAGATTGAAGAACCGGGCAAAACGTGTTTTCGCACGGTAGCCGGTTCCTTCCGGGGAAAGCTCGATTGCCGTAACGGTTTCACCAAAGGACGCCGCCCAATCATCGAAATGGCTTAGCCCCATCTTTTGCAGGGTGTCATACTGGAGATACCGCATAATGGTGTACAGTTCCACCATCGAATTGCTGACCGGGGTTCCCGTTGCAAAGGTCACGCCCTTGCCGCCTGTCAGTTCGTCCAGATACTGACACTTTGCAAACATATCACTGGACTTCTGTGCATCGGTCTGGGCGATACCTGCGATATTTCGCATTTTTGTGTAGAGGAACATATTTTTATAGAAATGCGACTCGTCCACAAACAGACGATCCACACCCAGTTCCTCAAATGTAACCACATCATCCTTTCTCGTCTGGTCGTTCAGCTTTTGCAGCTTTGCTTCCAGTGTTTTCTTTGTTTTTTCCATCTGCTTGACCGTAAAACTGCGGCTGTCCTCACTCCGGGCATCGGCCAGAGCCAGCGTAATGTCGTCGATCTGACGCTCTACAATGGCTTTCTGCCGTTCCGGGGAAAGCGGCACTCGCTCAAACTGCGAATGACCGATCACGATGGCATCGTAATCACCGGTTGCAATGCGGGAGCAGAACTGCTTTCGATTGCTGGGTTCAAAATCCTTTTTTGTTGCCACCAACACATTCGCATTGGGATAGAGCCGCAGGAAATCTGCGCCCCACTGCTCCGTGAGGTGATTCGGTACCACATAGAGATTTTTCTGTGACAAGCCCAACCTGCGGCTTTCCATGCCGGCAGCAATCATCTGGAAGGTCTTGCCTGCGCCCACACAATGAGCCAACAGCGTATTGTTGCCGTACAGAATGTGCGCCACGGCATTTTTCTGGTGCGGCATCAGAGAGATTTCCGGGGTCATGCCCTCAAAGCGGATGTGACTGCCATCGTACTCACGGGGACGAATCGCATTGAAAATCCGGTTATAGGTCGCACACAAATCCTCGCGGCGGTCTAAATCCTTGAAAATCCACTGCTTAAACGCTTCCCGAATGGATTCCTGTGCCTGCTGTGCAAGCATGGTTTCCTGCTTATTCAGCACACGGTGGTCGCCATCCGCATCGTGAATCGTATCGTAGATTTTGGTATCCCGGAGGTTCAGTGCATCTTCCAGCAGCTTATAACCGTTGACGCGCAGGGTTCCGTAAGTGTTGGTGACAAGCGGATTTCCGCGATCCAGCGACTTACCCGAAATATTCCATGCACCTGAAATTTCTGAATAGGTTGCCTTAATGTCAATCCCGGCATAGTAGTTCGGGGTTTTGAACACTTCCTTCATAAACTGCGTGATGTACTCCGGTTTTACCCAGTTTGCACCCAGCCGCACTTCAATTTCCGAAGCATCCAAATCCTTGGGCTGTACCCGTTTGAGGTAATCCACGTTGATCTGATACTCTGCATGGTTTGCCGCAAAGATTTCTGCTGTGGCCAGTTTTTCACGAACATTGCCGGACAGGTATTCATCCGAGGTTTCCCACTGCTGTGTCACAGGATTTCGGAAAATCGCACCTGCCAGTTCATCCGTGATCTCCTGTTCCGGTTTACCGCAGAGCTGCACCATAAACGGCACATCCACCTTTGCTTTTTCTCCAATGGAAAGTGCCAGGGCTTCGCTTGGCGTGTCCACTGAGGTAACAGGCTCCGGCTTACGGATGGTACGTTTGGTAAAAATATCCGCAAGCCGTTTGAGATTCTTCTCCTCATCCAGAATTTCCAGCGATGCCAGCAGACAATAGCTGCTGTCCTGTCGAAACGCCCGCTTGTTGGCAGTGCTGTTGATCAGACCATACTGCGCCTTAAATGCGGTGTACTGCTGTTTCAGTTCATTCTGCAAAAGCTGTACTTCCGCATCCGAACCATCATGCAGCTGACAATCCAACAGCTTCCGGGTGGTTTCCCGCAGAGCGATCATGCCCAGCACCCGCTCTGCAGTTACGGCAGGCAGTTCTACCTTGTTCATAAAGGAGTTCTCACGGTAGTAAATCTGCCCATCCACGTTCGTGAAGCTGAAATTCTTTACACTTGGGTCTGCTGGAATAGGTTCTTCCTGCACTTCCAGCTCATCATCGGAGATTTCCGGCTCCGTGATGGTAGCCTGGATGTTGCCGACTGCCTCTTTTAACTGCTTAGCAAGGTCTGCGCCTTCGATGGGCTTGACCGTGGTTTCCTGCTTGCCATACTGAGTGCTTTCGGTGGTGATCTCCCCCAGCACCATCTCAGGATGCTGCGCAAAATACTGGTTGATGGAATATCCCTCCGACGTTTCACCGAGATCCACCCAGTCAGCCCGCTCCACCGCTGCACGGTCACGCTTTTGCAGGAACAGAATGTCAGCAACTACGCCCGTGTTGGCATTGCGCTGGAACGCATTATTCGGCAGACGAATCGCGCCTACCAGATCGGCGCGGTTGGCAAGGTACTCACGGACAGAAGAATCCTTCTTATCCATCGTACCGCTGGACGTTACCACCGCTACCACACCGCCCGGACGCACAAGGTCAAGGCTCTTGGCGATAAAATAATCGTGGATGAGGAAATTGTGGCGATCATACCGCTTGTCCGGTACTTTGTAATTGCCGAAAGGTACGTTGCCCACAACACAGTCAAAGAAGCTATCCGGGAACTGCATCGTTTCAAAGCCCTGCACTGCAATCTTGTTTTTCTGGTACAACTGCTGTGCAATGCGGCCCGAAATGCTGTCCAGCTCCACACCATACATCCGAATCTTCTCCATGCTGTCCGGCACCAGACCCATGAAATTGCCGACACCACAGGACGGTTCCAGCACATTGCCTTTGGACAATCCCATATTGCCCAGGGCTTCATACATTGCCTTGATGACCGTAGGGGAAGTGTAAAAAGCATTCAGGGTACTGGCACGGGCTTCCTTATACTCATCTGCCGTGAGCAGGGACTGCAGTTCGGCATACTCTTTCGACCATTCCGCATTACTTTCATCGAACGCCTGCGGAATGCCGCCCCATCCCACATACCGGGAAAGGATTTCCTGTTCCTCCGCTGTGGCCTGCCGCTGCTCTGCATCCAGCGTTTGCAGCACCCGAATGGCTTCCACATTGGCTTTATACTTTGTTTTCGGCCCTCCTGCGCCGAGATCATCGTCCGTAATACGGAAGTTCATAGGCTCCTGTTTGGGCTGTGCAGGCTGTTCCGTTTCTGCTCCGCTGTCCAGCGGAAGATTGTGCTGCCGCCGTGCAAGGTTGACCTCTGCCGGAGTCATAGGCTGCTGGATCAGCGGTTCAAGGGCTTCCTCTGCTGCTGCACGGCTGATGGCATCCGTTCGGCTCTGCACATCTGCGATCAACTGCATCTGTTCCGGCGGAAAGTCGGGATTCAGCAGTTCCTCCAACTCGCCGCCTGCTTCTGCCACCGAATAGATTACATCCATCTGCTCCGGGGAAAAATCCTCGTAGGCCACACCAGCATTGTGCAGAGCAGTAAAGACCGTGATTTCCACCGCTTCTTCCATCGGCACATCTGCCTGCTCGTACAGATGCCGAATGTACTCCAGCGGTTCCGTTCGGAAGATCGGATACCGGGCTTCTTTTGCAAGGGTCATGTCCTGCAAGCTGACCGTTCCCTGTTCAAAGTTGACCGAATCCACACGGAACTCTCTATCGTCCAATTCAACGATGGTATTGACTGGCAGATATTCCTCTCTGCGGAAATACTTTGTCTGCGCATGGGTTCCATCTTCCTGCTGGCCGGACAGATAGACGCTCTCCCCCTGCTTCCAGAGCTTCATTGCCTGCGAAACCCATTGCTCACGCGGGAAACCAGATACCTCAACTTTGCCAAGTGCAGTTTCTTTTTCCAGAATTTTTGTTCCCAGAAGTGCCGAAACGCGCTTTGCATCTTCACCGTAGAACTCAAAGTTTCCGTACTGCTCGTAACCGACCAGCGCATCCGGGTAACGCTCTTTCAGAGCGTTATACTCGTTGGCAGCATCCAGCGGCAGGGGCTGCAGCATCTGCTTAGAGGGCTTTACATCCACAAGAGGCGCATCCTTTTGGGGGTCCTCAACCGCTGCGGCGGTTGACTGCTCTTTCGATTGCGGCTCCTGCTCCATGAAGTCAAACATGGAAATCTGCCCCTGTTCAGGAACCACAATCTCAACAGCCTGCTTCTTTTCCGGGAAAATCGTGTACGTTCCCTCAACATACTGGTGCAGGATAGAGAGGAATTCTGCCTTGCGCTCATATTCTTCGGAATCCAGCGGCACGGACAGCAGTGCATTGTCCATCTGCTCCAGCAGTTCCACCGCCTGTTCAGGGGCTTCCAGCTTTTCAACGAGAGCCTTTCGTCCTTCTTCATGGTAAAGGTCTTGCGGATAAGGCCGTTCCACGTCGTTCGGCAGATGGTGATAGAATCCCATCACCCGCATTGCCATCCGCTCGCGCTCATAAGCAGGCATCCGGGAGTAGTCTGCCGGCTTCAAATACTCACTGTCACGGATAAGCTGGTCGATTCGGCCTGCGGCCTGATTCCAGTTCAGATGAACGCTTGCATCCGGGTTCCCGTATGAGCCACGCTCCAAAGAAATGCCCCTGCCATCGTGATCTTCGTGAGAATCGTCTGCCCCGCAGAGTGCATGGCTGCTGCCGCCGATCCTGTAATGCTCTTTCAGGAAGTCAGCCCGTTCTTTTTTGTCCTCATGATTCAGAAAGAACGAATAGATTGCCAGCCGACTATCCGAGTAATTGCTTCCCCGCGTGAAATATCCATTGATTTCATCTTCCGTGATGAATCGTTTGTACTCATTCCAGTGAAAGCCATCCCGCGCCGAGTAGTTCTGATAAGGCTTTGCAAACTGCTGGAACAGAGCCGCTACTTTATCCGGCTTATAAAAGTGCATCCGCATCAGGTCTTTATCTTCGGCGTAGGCTTCCCCCAGCGCAGATAATCTGTCGTTTAGGTCAGTCAGAAAATCCGTATCGTCCAGCAAGCCCGCCAGCCTGTCCGTCAATTCCGGGAAACCGCCCCTGAAGATTTCTGTATCCTGAAACACTGCTTCGGCAACGCCATCGGCCAAATCACGTTCCATATAAGCCAACGTCTGCGCGTGTTCCTGTAAGGCGTTCTGCCGTGCAGCGTCCAGAACCGCCTGCGGCGCATACTCGCCCTGCCGGAGCAGTTCATGGATGCGGTTGCTCACATCCTCCCATGACAAAAATGCATTGGCAATCGTACCGCCCTTTGCCGTGCTGCCTGCTGCAATACGCATTCCTAGATCATCGAACCAGACGGCATACTTTGCACCGACAATTTCAAAGCCTTTGCCGCCCGTACCATATTCGTTTTTTACGAACTCTGTGTATTCTTCCGGGGTTTTCTCAACCATGAAATTGTAGATCAGACGAAGCTGACCTTTGCTGCGGTTGCTGCCCGTGCGCAGGATTTCATCGACTACTTCGGAATCAAGTGCAATCTCGTCCGCATACCGCGCCCGGATCGGTGCTTCAATGGCGCGGATTTGCTGTTCCACGGTCGGCAAATCAGGAAAAGAAAAAGCAGAGGCAATTTCTTCCTCTGCTTCGCTCAAATTCTGTTCCGTTGTCGGTTCAGTTAATTGTACACCAATTCCTTCAAGACGATCTCCTCGGCCATCGTCGTCAGGTTGTTCTGGTGCGCCGCCCATGCCAGCGGGTCTTTCTCCTTGCTCGGTGCCGGAAACTTCTCGTTCAGGCTGTCCAGCAGGGTTTCCACCCGGCTCTCCGCTGCTTCCTCGATCTGCGCCAGATGCTGGTTCAGCCTGCCGCTCATCAGCATACTCTGATACCAGTTCTTGCGGTTCTCTTTCAGGTACGTCCTGCGCAGCATCCCGTACTTCCCGATGGTCTGAGGCTCGTCCTTCACGGCCAGATTCGGGAACAGATAATCTCCCTTGCGGTAATACGTCAACTCCATTTTCTTGTCCTCCTTTGGTCGTGTTTTCTTTGGTTTCGTGCTTTAATGCGTTAAAGTCTGTATTGGTATTATACAAGCTGTCAACGGATTTTTCAAGCTGCTGCATGATTTCTTTTTTGTAAATTTTCCGCATCTCTCGGCCAATGTCAAAAAGAACCGCTTCGCACTGTTCGGAAACCGCGTTGCCAAGGAACGACAGCACCGGCAGCTTGTTGAAATCCACAATGCGGATAAAGTCATCATCGTCCAGCACATCCATCGGCTCCTGCCCGCAGCGGCGGGAAAGCGTATAGAAAATACTGTTAGCCATCAGTTCCCGGAAGCGGACACGGATGTTATCTTCGTCCAGTTCTTCCAGAAACGTATCCGCCACCTCATAGGCCAGACCGTCCATCGCTTCATCCAGATTGTCGGCGGTCAGCTGCTGCGCCACTTCCAGCAGGGCGGTGTTCATGCTGTCTGTCTGGGATAAACCATAGGTATCTTCCAGATGGTCTAAGATAGCCTGCTCATGCTCGTGGCTGTCCAGATTCCATAAGAGCGGTGTTTTTCCGCCGCGCACCAGATGGGTGTCAGCAATATCGAACACATACCGCAGCTTGGTACGCGGTCCGGTATCATCCAGAAGCGCGATGCCTTTTGCGCCACGGTTGACCCATCGGCTCATTTTCTGATTCCAGAGTTCCAGTTCTGCGCAGGCGGTCGCATCGGGCCGCTGCGCGTGGATCAGGAGTGCATCGGTGAACGAATAGCGGTACAGCCGCGCCGCCACATCCAGATAGCTCATCCAGTCCTGTGGCGAGTTACTGACATACCGGGCGTTCTGCTGCGCCAATTCTCGAATATCGTTAATCTGTGGCAAGGGTCAAACCTCCTTTATGTTTTCTCTTTCATCGGTGCTTTGGGAAATTCCAGGCTGTACTGTGCGCGGCCATCTTCGACGCGCATCACAAGATCGGCAGCGAATGTTTTATCTTTTTTCACGGAATAAAAGTCTTTTACATGGGTGCGGCCTTTCTTCAAAAGCTCTACCGCCATTTTCTTGTCCAGCGTTTTTCTCATATTGGCCAAGTATCTGCTTTCTTTCCAGAGGGCAAATTTGCAGCTGCGGTCTGCACAACAAAAGCTGAGCTTACTCTCATGTACAGGGTTTCCGCAGACCGGGCAGCTTCCTACGCTTACCTTATTATGATGGGGAGCTGCCGCGACGGTAGGAATCTGCCGGAGGTCAGCCAACATCTTATCGAGCAATCCGTGGATGCCATGCATAAAATCATAGGGCTTGATCTCGCCGCGCTCCATCCGCAGCAGGTCATTTTCCCATTCGGCTGTCATACTGGCAGATTTCAGGTAGTCCGGGATATTGCGGATCGCGGCCACACCGTCCTCCGTGGGAATCATCTGCTTGCCTTTACGCTGCACATAGCCGGCGGATACCAGCTTTTCCAGAATCGCAGCGCGCGTTGCAGGGGTTCCCAGACCTTTCTTCTCCGTGTCCTTTTCAAATTCCTTGTTGCCTGCGGTTTCCATGGCCGACAGCAGGGTATCTTCGGTGTAGACTTTCGGCGGTGAAGTAAAGCCCTGTTTTTTCTCTGCCCGTACCACCGGAATAACCATCCCCTGTTCCAGATCGTTCGGAAGTGACGCATCCTTGTTCTTCTCCGGCTCCACAAGCGGAACAGGTTTTGCCGTATAGCCGGGCTGCAGAACATCCTTATATTTTGCCGTGAAGTTCCTGCCCTGGCAGCACACTGTTACCAGCACATCCTCATAGATGAACGACGGCTGCACAGCCTGCACCAGTTTCCAGATGATAAGCGAAAGAATCTTCTGTTTGGTTTCGGACAGCTTTGCCTTATTACACTTTGCACCCTGCATCGTCGGCAGGATCGCATGATGGTCTGTGACCTTGCTGTTGTTGATAACGCAGCTTACGTCTGCCGCCGCGCCATCTAAGGCCAGCACCAGAGATTCCACCGTCTTGCGCATATCCTCAGTCACAAACTGGCTGTCTGTTCTGGGGTATGTCACCAGCTTTTCTTCATACAGTTCCTGCAATGCCTGCAATGTCTGGCTGGCGGTCAGACCGTAATAGCGGTTTGCTTCTCGCTGTAAGGTCGTCAGGTCATACAGCTTCGGGGGCTTCTTTTCTACCCTCTTGCGCTCGATGCTACCAACCACTGCACACTGCCCATCGCAGGCAGCCTGCATGGTATCGGCATCCTGCTCCTGCGCCATCTGTTCCGATGCCGCCACGACACCCGCACCGGACAGTTCCACTTTGTAATAGGGTTCTTTTACAAAGTTCTGGATTTTGGTCTGCCGTTCGGCCAGCATCGCCAGCGTCGGGGTCTGCACACGGCCAATGGTCTGTTTTCTGCCGTACTTTTTCGTAAAAGCACGGGTTCCATTCATACCGATCAGCCAATCTGCTTTTGCTCTGCACTCGGACGCTGCAAACAGATTGTCGTATTCTGCTCCCTCTTTCAGATTTTCAAAGCCCTGCTGGATGGCAGCATCCTCCATGCTGCTGATCCACAGCCGCTTGATGGGGAGGTTGCTTCCGGCAAGAGCATACACACGCCGGAAAATTGCTTCGCCCTCGCGCCCGGCGTCGCAGGCGTTCACCACATAATCAAATTTCTTGCTGCGGAGCAGTTTACGCAGAACATTGAACTGCGGCTTCTTGGTATTGTGTACCAGCAGTTTCCACTCAACAGGGAGAATCGGCAAATCCTCAAAACGCCAGTTTTCATAGCGTTCATCGTAATGTTCCGGGGCTGCATACTCTGCCAGATGCCCCAGACACCAGCTTACCACGCAATCCCCACCCTCCAGATACCCGTCCTCCTGCCGATATGCACCGATCACTTTTGCAATGGATTTCGATACGCTCGGTTTTTCTGCAATCACCAGATATTTCAACGCTTTCTCCTTTTTGAAAAAAGCAGGGATAGCCTTTCGACTACCCCTGCATCCTTATGTTACGGTTTTCTTATGTGCCATTTTCGTTGCCGGACTGATTATCCTCGTTCACAGTCGCAAGGCTCTGGTCGGTTTCCAAATTTTCACTCTGCGGCGTTTCTTCTTTTGGTTTCGGCTTATAAATGTAGAAGTAGAAGAAAGCACCTGCGCCGCCCAGCGCAGCCACGAATACCAGCAGCAGAATCTTATTCATGCCGCCGCCCGATTCCTCTTTCGGTTCTTCGATTTCCACATCCGGGGTAGGTTCAGGTTTGGTTTCGGGCAGCACTACCGCAGGCGTTTCTTCTTCCTGCTTGCCGTTCCGTTCTTCATCGTCCAGAAACTCCTGCAAATCGTACTCGTCGATCATCGAGAGCATATAGACGTTTTCGCTGTTTCGCGCCCGGTCGATCACCAGAAAGAACGTATTGCCGCCCTTGGTCTTGACTGTAAAGAACTCCTTGCTGGGGTCATTCACGATATTGTCCTCCACCTCGCCGTTGCCTGCGATGGTGAACGGAATCTTTTCTTCCTCCGTCGGCTCTGCCTCCTCAATCACCTGTGTCGGTTCCTCCGTCACCTCAGTGGTGTCCACAAAGGCAAAGGCCGGGGTCGAAAAGCCCACCGTCATCAGCAGGGTCAGAATTGTGCTGGGAATAACAACACCCAGCCGTTTAAGCATCTTCTTCAATCGCTTCCTCCGTTTCTGCTTCTTCCGAAGCGTTGTTTACAGCGGTCAGGAATGTCACGTTGCCCGCCTGAATGTTGTCCAGCAGAGCCAGCAGTTCGCGCCCGCCCATCTTGGTGCTGCGGATGGCACGGATGATCTCGCTGTCCTCTTCCTTTTTCTGTGCTGCCCTGATGGTTCTCAGCCGTTCTTCCAATTCCGCGATCTGCTGTTCCGTCTTTTCGGCTTCATCCAGATATTTCTGTAATTTTTTGCCCATCGGCCCTCCTATCAGTTGATACGGCCAAAGCCCAAAAAGTGTCTTTGCCAGTAGGTCGAATTGATGCTGGTATAGGAAATAGGGTCGCCACAGTGGATCATCATGCCATTGCCGACATAGATTCCAACGTGCGACGCGCCAACGGTGTTATAGGTTTTCTCGAAGAAGATCAGGTCGCCGGGCTGCGCATCCGCAGGAGAAACATAGCTGCACTTCCCGCGCAGACCATTGGCCGTTGTACGCCCAACGCTCCACCCATTGCCGCTGTTATTGATGACCCAGCAGACGAAGCCGGAGCAGTCAAAACTGGTGCTTGGGTAACTTCCGCCCCACACATACGGCATACCAAGATACTTTTCAGCTTCCGTTATCATCTTTGCGAACTTTTCATCCGAAAGGGCTTCCGAGGGAATGTCGTACTTGAAGCCGCCGGAGCCACCAGCACCGCCGCCCGTACCAATACTGCCCGTTGTGCCGCCGCTGTAAGTCGGTGATCCTGCGCCGAACAGTTCGGGGCGGTTGCCGTAGGTCAGGTTGTAGGCATCGTATCGCCCGGTCTGCTTCCGGTTCATGTTCTTCCGCGCGATGGTATCAAAGCCCTTATTTTTCAGCAGGACATTGAGGATTTTGTACTCATACTCCACTTCTTCCTGATAGGTATAGGTTTCCATGCTGACGTTTCCAAAAGCGTCTATCGTTGGCCGAACCCCTACTCTGGTTTCCATGCGAGTGCGAATCTCTATCGTTTCCCACACTTTCAGGAGATACTGTTGCTTGAACAGTTCCTTGATAACAGGCTTGACCTGTCCTCTGGTGAACTGCTCATAAACCGCAGTCAGATGGGAAATAAGCTGATACGGGTCATGCCCGATTTCGTCAAGTTGATAGCGGTATTCATCATAGCCCGGATGGGTGGATTCCATCTGCCGGATCTGCTTGTCCAGTTCTTTTTCCAGTTCCAGATAATCTTCTTCCGCACCTTTCATGTCGGCATCCTTACTGGGATATGTCGTTCCTACAAAGGTACTGCCGGTTCCCTGAATCGCTGCACCACAGCTTGAAAAGGCTCCCAACATTACCATCACCAGCAGGATACCCACACCAATACCGACCCACAAAGTTTTATGCTGCACGACGATCTCCTGCACCGCCGCTTTCGCTTTCTCCGTAATGGTGTTTGTTGCCGCTGCTGCCTGCTTGCTGGCGGCAGTTCCGGCTTTCTGGCCGCGCTTGGCGGCTGCATAGGCATCCTTATACTGCTTTTTCTGGTAAAACTTCGCACCGACTGTTTTTGCTTCACCTCCTGCGGCAGTCGGTGGCGGCTGGGGCTGTTTCTTTTTCAGCTGCGGTTCTGCTGCATTTTCTGCCGTGCCGCCCTCGCTCTCGGAGAATTTCAGACGGCTGGACTTCTGATTCTCGCCACCTCTTTTCTCCGCTCTGGCAGATTTATCTTTGGGCTTTTTTCTGCCTTTGACAAAGTGGTGCAGGCGTTCAGCTGCTTCTTCTGACTTGTGTGTAGCTTCCACGCCGGAATTGTCCTTTTCTACCTGATGTACTTTCTGATGAGCAAACCCGGTGGCGGTGTCCACTCCTTTCTTGGCCACCTTCTTAACGCCCATTCCTACGCCACGGACAATACCGCCTTTTTCATCTTCAAAAGAAAGTCGGCCTTTCTTGGTCTGCGGCTCTACATCCGCTTCCGCAGGCGCATCCTTTGGCTTGCCCTCCTCCTGATGGGCTTTATAATAGTCTGCGCTCTGCTTGGCGGTGCTGTGATGCCGGGGTACATCCTCCTCCCCGTCCCCGGCATCCATGCACCGTTCTTCTTCCACGATAGGTTCTTCGTCGGCTTCCTTTTCCGCAGTTTCTTTTGCCGAATCTTCCTTCTCCGGCTTTTCTTCTGCAGTCGCGGACTTCTGTTCCCCGGTGCGGAGGTTTTCATCCACCAGACCATCCTTGGTCATTTTCTGGACGATTTTATCTCTGCCCCGAAACTTTTTGTCTGCTATGGAAATCACCTCCTTCCGGCTGGAGCCATCATGCGAGCAGGGCTGCGTGGGTTTCCCACTTATCAAGCACCTGTTCCAGCTTCCGGGCAAAGGCGATCAGACGGGCGTTCACTTCCTCACGGTCAAGATAACCGCGGGCTTCCATGTGAAAGCCGTCAGTCAGTTCATCGGCCAGTGTGCCAACGGCATAGAAATCTTCCAGCACCGTATGCACCACCGATTCTTCATCGTGGAAGTTGAGCGGCTCCACCTCACCAAAGGGCGGGCCGGAATCGCTTTCGTGCGGCTCCATGTCAGAGTGATGATGAATCTTACGGCTCAGTCGGTCAAAAATGTTCGGTGTGTTCATGCTTCTTTTTTCTCCTTGTATTTTCCCATCTCCATGGGCTTGGTGGTCATCAAGCTGTACAATTTCAGCGAAGTATCGAACTTATCCTTGAACGGGATAATCGTGTTGCCGTAGAACAGCAGCCCCTCGCCCTCGTTGCTGTTCGTCACATAGGACAACTGGAACGGTGAAATATTCAGTTGCTTTGCAAGGATTTGCCGGTCGCCGGATGCCTGATTGAGCATATAAATAAAATCGCTGTTCTCGAAGATATTTTCGATTTCCCGGCTGGCCAGCAAATCCTTAATGTTCTGCGTAATTCCTGTCGGTACACCGCCCCATTTTCGGAATCGCTTCCAGATTTCGACGCTGTATGCAGCGGTCTGTTCCTCTTTCAGCAGGAGGTGGAACTCGTCTATATAGTACCGGGTGTTCTTTTTGCTGTTGCGGTTGATGGTAACGCGGTTCCAGACCTGATCCTGAACGATAAGCATACCCAGTTTTTTCAGCTGTTTGCCCAACTCCTTGATGTCGAAACAGATGATGCGATTATCCAGCTCCACATTGGTCTGGTGGTTGAACACCCGCAGAGAACCATTGACGTAGATTTCCAGTGCCGTGGCAATACGCTGCGCCTGCCGTTCCTTCTGCTCACGCAGACAGTCGTACAGATCACCAAGCGTCGGCATATTCTCCGGCTTCGGGTCGTTCAGATACTTCTGGTAGACCAGCGGCAGACAGCGGTCAATGACCGACTTTTCTTCCGGCTCCATGCCATCCCGTGCGCCCATGATAAGTTCGCACAGGGAAAGAATGAAGTCCGATTTCATGCCCAGCGGGTTATCATCGTCCGCATAGTTGAGGTTAATGTCCATCGGGTTGATGTAGTCCTTACTGGTGGACGAGATGTGAATGACCTGACCGCCCAACGCTTCCACCAGCGGATAATACTCGCCTTCCGGGTCTGCAACGATAATATCGTCCGTTGTGGTAAAGAACACGTTGGTAATTTCACGTTTTGCACTGAACGACTTACCGCTGCCGGGTGTGCCGAGGATCAGGCCGTTCGGGTTTTTGAGCTGCTTCCGGTCTGCCATAATCATGTTGTTAGACACCGCGTTCAGACCATAATAGAGAGAATCGCCCTCCATAAAAAGCTCCTGCGTGGTGAAGGGAACGAAGATGGCGGTGGAAGTGGTGGTCAGTGCGCGCTTGATGGGAACGAGGTTATTTGCCAGCGGCAGGCTGCTCATAAGACCCTGCTCCTGCAGATAATCCAGACGGTTCAGAGTGCAGTTGAACTTCTGAGCGATACCAGCAGTCTGAAACACAGCACTATCCAACTCCTGCTTGGTCTTGGCTGTATTGAGGAACAGCACCGTAACAAGGAACATACGCTCATTGCGGCTCTGCAGATCATCCAGAATCTTCTTGGCCTCGCCGCCATAAGTCGCAAGGTCGCTCGGAATAATTTCCATATCATAACCAGACCTCACAGCTTTCTTCTGTTCCTCGATTTTCATACGGTCCAGGTCGGTAATTTTGCCTTTGATCAGTTTGATGGCTTTCAACTGGTCTACCGACTGCACATGGATACTGACCACCAGATTTTTGTCCATATCCAGAAACTCGGCCAGCACCTTATCCGTCAGTTCCGGGGCAAGGATGTTCAGGTAGGATGCAGCACCGTAGGTGTCGCCCATCATAAAGTCCTTGCCGCTTTTGAACAGAAAACTGGTCGGGGCAATGAAGTCTTTGGTCGTCATGCCGCTCTGCAGGATGCGGTCATAGCTGAAATCGAACTTCTGCTGTTCCTCCTGATGAAAGGTTTCGTACATGATCTGAAGCCGTTCCACGCCGTTCAGCGGGTAGGCTTTCACGCCCAGCACCTTGAAATTATTGAGAATATCGGTTTCGATACGTTCCAGCCGGGGCTTTGCTTCCCGGACGCTCTTTGCTTCAATGCTGAACGTGATGTACTTCGTCCGAACCAGACCGTTATTGCCCTTGGCAAGCTGCTGTCTCAACATCTGCGCATATTCCATGCGCACATCATCAAACTGGTCATGCTGCGGCTCGATTTGAATGACCTTGTTGTACTCGCTCATGTCACTCTTATGGTTGATGAACGACAACTGAAAGCGGATGCTGGCATCGAAATAGTTGAGGAAGTCGCACCAGCTTTCAAAGATGGTGTTCTTGTCCTCATTCTGCGCCAGCTGATAGTTAATGTCGTAGAATCGGACGGTTTTGGAATACAGATGTTCCTCCACCCGGCAGATACCGTCGCGCCCCATTTCCAGATACGGAATGGAACGCTGCACGGTCAAACGCTGTTCCTTCTGGTTCTTTTCGGGTTTCCGAAAGAACTTCTGGAAGAAGCCGCCCGGCTGCGGTTTCTTCTTCGGTTCACTTTTTACCAAGGATGCCTCCTTTCTTCTGGATCGGTGCTGCGGTTTCCAGTTCCCTGTCATACAGGTTTTCGATCTCATAGCGGCGTACCGCAGGGCGTTTGAAGCGGACACTGATGAAGTTTGTCAGGATGGTTTCAAGGTGCATCCCGTTTTTCTCGTACAGAGCAAAGAAAAATTCCGGCAGCATCAGGAGCACCATGCCTGCCGCTGCATTGCTGGTTCCCAGCGTGTCGCGCATAAGAAAATAGAACGGAACGCCAATGCCTGCTGCAAACCCCATACACACGAGCTGGCGTTTCGTCAGGTTCAGAAAGACCTTGTTCTTCACTTTGGAAAGGTCTTTGGGAATCGTTACATAGGCCATTTATCACCAGAACAGCCAGACCGCCGCCGGGAAACGGCGTTGCCTGCTGTCTTTTCCTTTCATTGGATTTTCCCGGATTTAGTGACTTCCGAAGATCTGTTTGGACAGACTTCCCGTTTTGAGCAGCGAGAAGCAAAGAATCACCGTGTAGGCCATCGTGCCGAACAATGCCGAGTGAATATCCGAAGATACCCGGATGCTGCCGATGAGGGCTGCATAGATTGCCACACAAACCATCATCAGGAACGCTTGGAATGCCAGCGCGAACAGCCCTCGGAAGTAGTTTGTACCCACATGACCCCATTCACGGTTGCTCATAGTTGCAAATGGAATCGGAGCAAGCGAAGTGTAGAGGTATATTTCTATCATTCTGCCGTACATAATTACCGTGATAACCACCGACAGAATTTTCAGACACCAGCTTACAACAAGGGTTTCCAATGCCAGCGTCACCAGTTCGCCAATCGCCATTGTTGCCATTGCCGCCTGCATCTGCATGGAAAGAGAACTAATATCAATGGCAGTATTGCCACGGATAATACCGGAGGAAGAATTTACCACCGACTGCCCAATGTCAAATACCGCCATTGCAATATCGAACGTATGACTGACGAGATAGACCGCGATCCACATCTTCACGAAATACTTGAAGAACATCCATGTGTCCACATCGTGCAGATTGTTCCGCTCTGTCAGCATCGAGATCAGCTCATAGCAGAGAATCAGCGTAATGATGATTCCTGCAATGGGGATCACCACCGAATCCGAAATGTTACGGATCATGCTGAAAATGCTGCTGTTCCACCCTTGCGGTGTCTGCCCGACCTGAGCAGCGATTTCACTGGTCTGTTGGTTGACCGCTGTGAACATCGTACTCAGGTTGGACTCCACCATGCCGGAAAGAAGTTCCCTCATCCATTTTTCGATTGCTGCGAAAATATTATCGAACAATGGCGGGTTTTCCTCCTATCGCTTGTTGATTAGCCGAACAGACCAGAGAGCAGCGGGATAAGCTGGGTGCCGATGAGAATGACACCGCCGCCGGACATGAGCTGCTTCATGCCCTGCGACTTTGCTGATATGTGGTAAAGAAGTAATAGAAGTGTAAAAAATTTTGCCGTTCCTATCCGGCACTTGCGCA
>ERZ1673737.75-NODE-75-length-133849-cov-15.475559_pt1 | contig 133849 bp, 103 predicted proteins | sample MGYA00580211_ERZ1673737 | MGnify/ENA primary metagenome ERZ1673737 (study PRJEB41218, sample SAMN15661789) | gut metagenome | host: Homo sapiens | place: Canada: London | collected 2015-08-20/2019-03-30 | study: EMG produced TPA metagenomics assembly of... | reverse complement strand
GTTTTGCCAACTCCACCCGTTTTGTGTAGGCATCGCTCTCGTAAATATTGCAGACGGTATCATCCGTTCCTTCATATAATATACCTGCCAGACACCCGTCCAGTATATCGGCGATCGGGGAACGCTCAACCACGGCATTTCCCCTTTTTTCCAATGCCCACGGCACAACATCCGGGCGTTCTTTCTTTATGATGTCAAGCAGCGGCTCCAGATCTTCCGGTTTATGGATATTGGAAATGTCCATATGATACTTCTCCACATAGGTGCGGTTCAGGATCACGCCGTTCGTATGGATATCACTTAACGGCTTTGGGATCCCATAAACGCCTTCTCTTTCATCCTCCGGCAGATCTGTTTTCTCATCCAGCACTTCCTGCAGGGCGAGTGCCTCTGCCATATACGGCTCCATATCCAGCAGCAGGTTTTTCTGACGGTAGTTTTCAAACTGATTGAAAGAAATGTTGAGGATATCCACACCGAGCTGCCTGTTTTTATAATAACTGTTTCCCTGGCTGCTGTTCAGTCCGGTCCAGACAAGCCGGGCACGCACGCCGATCTTTTCTTCCGTCAGATCTCCAAGCGTCTGATTGACTTCCGAAAGGTTTTTGCTCAGTCCGGTTCTCGCCGAAATACCGATGTTGATGGTCGGGATGGAATCTGCACTTTCGCTTTCCGGCTGCTGTTTTTCACATCCGGACAGCACAAAAAGTATTACAGCAAGAAACACTATCATATAAAAACATCTTTTTTCGGACATTCTTTCGTGAATTTTCATAATTTTTTCTTCCTTTCTAAGGGTAAATACGGTAAAATAAGACCATTGGAGGTCTTTATGAAAAAACATAAAAGCTTATTTTTCAAATCTGCCACAAAGAAACGGCTGCTCTGGGTTTATCTGGTCACCAGCATCCCTCTGCTTGTCTGTATTCTGCTCGGAAGCGAGTACGGCAAACGTCTTCTGCGGCAGCAAAGTATACAGTACAATCATAACACGCTTTCTCTGCAGCTGGCAACTGTGGATACTTCGCTTGACCATATTTCGAACTATCTGGCTTCGTTTCTTCTGGATGAGAACAACTACCACGGACTGCAAAGCGGGGAGGATGCTCCGGATGAGCAGCGTGCGATCCTTGCCGATTTTACGGATTACCTGGACACGTACACCAGCACTGCCAGCCTGTTTTTCTATATTCCGGATCAGGATATCCTGATCTTTCAGAGTGCAAACTATGATTCTTATCCGGAACGCATGGAGATGCGGCAATACATCCGCCAGGCCTGTCTTTCTCGTACGTTTCCGGTCACAAAACCGCAGATCAGCGGCTGGACCTTCCTGCGTATGACGCAGAAAAGTTATCTTATAGATCTGATGGAATACAAAAATGTCTACGTCGGTGCTTTTGCATCCAGCGAATACGTGTTTGAAGATTTCAGGGATCTGACTGCCAGCACGCATGGTGCCCTGATTCTCTCCAACCAGGATGCCGGGGAAGATTTCCTTTACGGTGCAAAGGAGCTGGACCGCAGTCGTTGCGTGAAGATCCCGGTTGATTCTGCCAGAAACCATTACCGGATCATCCTCTATATCCCGACTGCTTACGTACTGGGAGCTTTCTCCTGGTTCCAGTATGCGATCCTGATCATCGCACTTGTCAGTTTTTCGTTTGTTACGGCAATGCTGATCATCACCTGGCGACAGATGGTTTCTCCGGTGCTTCGAATCATCAAAGCAATGGAGGCTGTCGAACAGGGAGATTTCGACAGCCATCTGCCGATCCCGGATACTCATGATGAATTTGCAGAGCTGACGGAAACCTTTAACTATATGATCGGGCAGATCCATGACCTGAAGCTGCAGATCTATGAGGAAAAACTGAACCAGGCTTACGCCGAACTTCAGTACCTGACCTTACAGATCAAGCCGCATTTCTTTTTGAACTGCCTGAACCTGATCTACAGTCTTGGGCTGAGTGGCCGCTCTGAGCTGGTCGTGGATTTTTCCTCTACTCTGATGAAGTATTTCCGCTACCTTTTCAAAAGTTCCGACAGCATGGTCGTCCTCTCTGAAGAGCTAAAACATGTGCAGAATTATCTGCACATCCAGCAGATCCGCTTCCAGAATGATCTTGATACTGATTTTAAGATCGATCCGCAGGCAGAAAAAATGCAGATTCCCGTGCTGACTTTGCATACTTTCGTAGAGAATATTTTCAAACATGGCTGTTCCGACTCTGCAAAGATGCAGATCATCATCCATGCCGCACCGGTCATAAAAGACGGGAAACTTTATCTTTCTCTTTGCATTGAAGACAATGGAATCGGATTTTCCAAAGAATCCCTGGAGAAGCTCTCCAAACCGGAAGTTCCTTCTCAAAAGACCGGTGAAAAGCACATCGGCATCCGCAATGTAAGACAGAGACTTTCTTATATATATGGAAGCAATTATGTTTTACGTTTTGAAAACCGCTCACAGGGCGGAGCAAAGATCAACCTGCTTTTGCCGCAGAATGGCAAATTTCATGTAAGTTCAGCCTGAAACCAAAAGGCAAACAGAAATATTTGTTACTCACCATTTATAAAAGCTGGAGTCTTCTCCAACTATGAGAAATCAGATTGGAGTGTAATCTTATGAATTTACTTCTTGTAGACGATGAAGCCTTTGCCCTTGAGGCACTGGAACATGCAATCAACTGGAAATCTCTTGGAATTGATCAGGTCTTTACCTGTGGTAATATCAAAGCTGCCAGACAAATCTGTCAGGAATCGGATATCCAGATCATGATCTGTGATATTGAGATGCCAAACGGAACCGGGCTTGACCTCGCAAAATGGCTGTCAGAGAACTATCCTGACCTTTTGATCCTGTTCCTAACCTGTCATTCTGACTTTTCTTTTGCGAAAGAGGCCATCTCCTGCCGTGCGTTTGCCTACCTTCTAAAACCGTTTGATATCGAAGAGATCAGCCAGGCAGTAAAAGAAGCCGTCCAGCAGTCCAGAAACCGTCAGAAACTGAACCGCTCGCTCTTTGCCTCCCAGCCGCCGGAACGTCTGCTCGCTTCGGAGCACTTCTGGCTGCAACTGGTCAGCGGTTCCTATCAGAACAGCGATGCTGACTATATTTTCTGGGATGCCTCCAGAAACAGCGTCTTTTTTGATAAGGATGCCCACTATGTTCCCTGTCTGTTTTACATTAGCTCGCTTCCGTCTGAAAATACGGATCTTGGCGTGCTCTCTTACTGTGTGAAAAATGCCCTGAACGAATTTTTTGTCGAAGATCCGGGCTGGCCTCCGGCAATCGAGCCAAAGCCTTGCTTTTTCCTGTCTTTTGTATCTCCGGATCTCTTTCTTGACCGGGAAGCCTTTGACAAACACTGCAGTGATCTGATCCAGTTTTTCCGTCAGAAATTCGGTGCATCCCTGCAGATCCTGACCGGTGAGGATGGCGATTACCTGACGCTGCAAAAGCAGGCGGATCTGCTTCTTGTGCAGGCCTCTTCTGCCACAGAAAGCCTTAGTGATGGAGATGATACGGAAAAATCTGCCATGATCGTCAAAAAGATCTTTGAACTGGTGAAAGAAAACAAGGCGATCACGCGTGAAGAGCTTGCCAGCCAAGTATTTTTAAGCCCGGATTACATGGCAAAAGTTTTCAAAAAAGAGACCGGCAAGCGGATCAGTGATTATTTATCGGAAGTGCGACTACAGGAGGCAAAATGTCTTCTGACCGACACTACAAGAAGCATCAGCGACATTGCCTCCTCGCTTTCGTACTCCAATTTTTCCGGATTTTCCCGGATGTTCAAAAGTGAAACCGGGCTTTCTCCGGCGGAGTACCGCAAAAAACACCGCAAAGCACTCTGATTTTTCTGTATATCATACCTTTTATAATCTTTTCAGGCAGGCTGCTTCCAGCCTGCCAAGCAGTGCATATAAAAGCATGGCGATCACGCAGAGGATCACGATCGACATCAGCACCCAGTCCAGTTTAAATACCTGGGAGCCGTAGATGATTAAATAGCCAAGTCCTCTTCTCGCCCCGATAAATTCCCCGATCACGACACCGACCAGACACAGTCCGATGTTGACTTTCATAATGCTTAAGATGTTCGGCACCGTTCCAGGCAGCACGACTTTCAGAAGCGTATCTTTTTTTGTTCCTCCAAGTGTATAGATCAGTTTCTCTTTCTCCGGTGAACTCTGCGAAAAGCAGGTATAAAGATTTAAAATCGTCCCGAAAATAGCCACCGACATGCCCGCCAGAATGATCGTTTTGATGTTGGCACCGAGCCACACGATCAGAAGCGGAGCCAGTGCAGATTTCGGCAGGCTGTTCAGCACCACAAGTGCCGGCTCCAGGATCTCCGATACCATCGGCAGCATCCACAGCAGAATGGCAAGCAGGATTCCGCAGATAACCACCAGTGCAAAGCTGATCAATGTCTCAGAGAGCGTCACACCGATGTGCATGGTCAGGCTTCCATCCTGAAGCATCTGCCAGGCGGTTTTTGCGATCCGCAGCGGACTGCTGAAAATAAAGCTGTCGATCCACGAAAATTCTGCGGCCACTTCCCATAAAACCACAAAAAACAGGAAAAGAAAAAGACGCATGAACTGCACGGTGCGTCTTCTCCTTTTTACCGTCCGGATATAGTTTTTCTGCGATTCGGAAGGCTTAGTCATGTTCATTCAGCTCCTTCCAGATAAGATTGAAATAATCCCGAAACTGCGGTGCATTTCGAACCTGCATCGGCGTGCGTTCTTTCATATTAAAATCAAGTTTGATTTCTTTTTTGATCTCTGCCGGGCGTTTGCTCAGCACAAAAATCCGGTCTGCCATGCTGATCGCCTCAGACAGATCATGCGTCACCAGCACCGCCGTCTTCTGTTCTTTTTTGATGATCCGATAAATATCTTCACAGACCGAAAGTCTAGTCTGATAATCAAGTGCCGAAAATGGCTCATCCAGAAGCAACAATTCCGGCTGAAGTGCCAGTGTGCGGATCAGTGCCGCCCTCTGCCGCATCCCGCCGGAGAGCTGCGACGGCCTTACATCCCGGAAGTCCCACAATCCATAGTCTTTTAACATCTGATCCACGCGTTTCGTATATTTTTCACTCTTTTTCTTCTGGATCTCCAGCCCCAGCATCACATTGCTGTAAATGCTCCTCCACTCAAACAGATAATCTTTCTGCAGCATATAGCCGATCCGCTCTTTTTCGCCTGCGATGCTTTTGCCATCGAGCAGGATTTCGCCTTTTTCCGGCTTTAAAAGTCCGCAGATCAGTGAAAGCAGCGTGGATTTTCCACAGCCGCTCGGACCCACGATTGCTGCAAATTCCCCTTCTTTTATATGAAAAGAAATATCCGCCAATGTTTCCGTCTCGCCATCTATGCTGTGATAGGCATAGCTGACATGATTCACTTCCAAAAGCTCTGACATCACGGTCTCCTTCTCTTTTTTCTAATTTATTTTATGATGCATGGGGAAGTTTTGATTATGAATTGTCTGCTTTCCGGGATTGTGATAAACTAAGAATAGCAGGGGCAAAAGTATTACAGAAAGGATGGCTTTTATGGCTAATAAGATAAATTTTCAAAAAGAACTGGATAAACTTCTGGAACAGAATCAGCGTGAGGCACGCGTCCCTTCTCTTTTTCTGCACAGCTGCTGTGCACCGTGCAGCAGTTACGTGATCGAATATTTATCGGATTATTTTCAGATCACGGTTTTTTATTACAATCCGAATATTTACCCGGACGAAGAGTATCTGCACCGTGTAAAAGAACAGCAGCATCTGATCTGCCAGATTCCGCAGAAGTATCCGGTCTCGTTTCTCGAGGGAGACTTTGACAAGGAACGATTCTATGATATGGCAAAGGGACTGGAAAAGATCCCGGAAGGCGGCGAACGTTGTTTTCAGTGCTATCGGCTCCGTCTGGAAAAAACGGCACAGCTTGCAAAGGAACATGGATTTGACTATTTCTGCACGACACTCTCGATCAGTCCTTTAAAAAACGCCCAGAAATTAAATGAAATCGGAGAGGAACTTGCAGATACTTACGGTATCCCATGGCTTCCTTCCGATTTCAAAAAGAAAAATGGTTATAAACGTTCCGTCGAGCTTTCAGCTCTTTATGGTCTGTACCGGCAGGACTACTGCGGCTGCGTGTTCTCAAAAAAAGAACGAGAACGCCAGATTGCATCTGAACTTATTTGATTTTGCCTTTCTTTAATCCTGACTTGCTTTTACTTCATACATATACAATTCATGCAGTGCCCTTGTCGCACAGATGTATCTGGCCTGCCGGTGCAGCGGCGTATTGTCCTGCGTCGTATAAATTGCAAATACCTGGTCAAATTCCAGACCTTTTGCAAGATAGAAGGTCGTGACGGTCAGTCCCTTTTTGAAGTGGGTGCTGTCACGGTCTACCACGGAAAAACGATTCTCTGTATCCATGCCAAGCTCTTCCATCCGCTCTTTCAGATAAGCGGCACTTTTCTTTGCACGCTCCTGTGTCATCTCAATCACAGCGGCCGTCTCAAACTCTTCCAGACGCAGTTTCTCAAGAACGGCTTCCAGTGCCGCCTTTCTGTCTGAAAATGTCTGCTCTTCCACTGGTTTTCCATGACGCTCAAACAGCTCCATATCGGATACATCTGAAATGGAATTGGCATAAGATGCGATCTCCATGGTGTTGCGGTAACTCTTGTTCATATTGATCTTTCGGATGCCACGGCCAAAAACACGCGGCAGGAAACTTAAGACATCCCTCGTTTTCTCCTCCATGGTCTGGGCTTTATCTCCGAGGATCGTCATCTTGCAGGAGAACATCTTATCCAGAATCAGATACTGCATGTAGGAATAATCCTGCATCTCATCGATCACCAGATGACGGATGTTTCGGTCCATCCTGCGACTTTTCAGAAGATATTTCAGATACAACATCGGATAAACATCTTCATATTTCAGAAAGCGTTTCTCATAAGAAATCTGCGGCAGTGTCTCATAGCCGTATTCTTTCAGGAACCAGTTATACAACACGTACAGATCCGTACTGCGGTACATTTTCATGAATTTGCCGCGTACGATCTCGATCTCGTCATCGCAAAGATCTCTGCCGATCAGCGTTTCGTACTCATCAACCACGTAATCCATGACAGCCTGCATACGCTCCAGCAGCGGAATATCCGGAAAGCGATAATAAAACATCTCCGTCAGCTGACGTTCGCTCTTTGTCATGCCCTTGTATTTCAGGTCCGAAAAACGCATCAGGCGGTCTTCCAGTCCCAGCACAAACTCATTGAGCTGCAATACAAAATCGATTGACTGTTTTTTGCGGCAGCTTTCTGCATATTTTTCATCGAGAAGCTCTTTTTCGATCTGGTCACAGCGGTCTTCGCAGTCGCTGACCGTATCCCGGAGCTCCCTGTAGGCAAACATATCAAAACTCATCTCCCGGATATTCTCCTCGCCAAGCTCCGGCAGAATGTGGGAAATATAGTCTGAAAATACGCCGTTTGGCGAAAGTACCAGCACATTCGAGGACTTGAGATTTTCCCGGTCGTGATAGAGCAGATAAGCAATGCGGTGCAGTGCCACGGAAGTTTTGCCGCTTCCGGCCACGCCCTGGATCGCCAGGATCCGGTCCTGTGTGTTGCGGATGATCGCATTCTGCTCTTTCTGGATCGTCTTGATGATGTTTTTCAGTTTGACATCCCCGTGGCTGCCAAGCTCCTGCTTTAAAACCTCATCATCGATCTTGACATCACTCTCAAATGCATAAATCATCTTCCCGCCACGGATCTTGTACTGCCATTTGGAAAGTACTTCGCCCTCCATGCGTCCTGCCGGGGCATCATAGTAAGCTTCTCCTTTGTCGTAGTCATAAAACAGGCTGGAAACCGGGGCACGCCAGTCATAGACCAGTGGCAGCCTTCCGGATTCTTTTGAAAAATTGCCGATGCCGATATAAAACGTTTCTGCCTCTTCTTCGCCGTCGTAGATGAAATCCACCCGCCCGAAAAACGGGGAATCCAGCATCTTTTTGAATCTCCGGCGAAGATCCAGCTTCTCCTTGTTGGCATTGACCTGACCAAGCAGTGCCTGCTGATTATCAAAATCTTCGTAGCCGTACTGGTCCATCTCCGTGTAGTTTTCCCAGTAGTACTCATGCATATTTTCGATTTCTTTCTGTCCGTGCAGGATCGCATCATCCAGTTTGCGGATACGCTCCTGCAATTTATCTAAAACATAGTTCAGATACTCTCTGCTGTCCATGTTATCATCCTTTTTATCATTTTAGTCGGAGAGACTTCCACCGGTATCCGTGGTGCGTCATTTTCCGCATTTAAGCATTATACTTTATTTTTTCCTGCGATACAAGGCTTGTTGCATATTTCTCAAAATCGGCAGCAGAGTGCCTGTGCTCTCTTTACATTCTTCTGTTTCCATGCTATCATTTATAATTATTTCCGCAGGAAAGATGCGGATTTTGAATGTTTACAAAATCGAATGCATCCGTCTGCAATTTTTTTTGTGGATTTTTTATACTTTGGAGGTTTTTTATGGTACGAAAAGCTGTTATGGATGACTTTCCTGTCATCCTGAATATTTATGCAACTGCCCGGGCTTTTATGGCAAAAACCGGGAACCCGACCCAGTGGGCAGACGGACATCCTTCCGCCGATCTGCTCCGGGAATGTATCCTCGCACAGAAGCTGTTTGTCTTCACGGATCCCGATGATTTTTCGCAGATCCGCGGCTGTTTTTATTTTGCCATCGAAAACGATCCGACTTATGCACAGATCTCAGAGGGCAGCTGGTTATCCGATGCCCCTTACGGCGTGATCCACATGGTCGCAAGTGACGGGCAGGTGCACGGATTTCTGCGAAAAGTTCTGGATTTCTGCGAGCCGCAGACTTCCCATCTTCGCATCGACACACACCACGACAACAAGATCATGCAGCATGTGCTTGAAAAAAACGGATTCCGCAAATGCGGCATCATCCATCTTGCAAACGGTGATCCGCGTCTTGCCTACGAAAAATGCTGATCCGGCTCATGTTCTGATCTCTTTGCCGCCTGCACACACGCAAAAAGCTCCCCGGCTTTGTCCCTATGACATTGCCTGAGAGCTTTTTCTGGTTTTTCTTTTTATATTTCTCTTTTTTGTCTCTGTTTTTATTTTGCACGGAATCTGGCCAGAAAATCTTTTGTCCTTGCATTCTGCGGATTTTCAAAAATATCCGAAGGACTGCCTTCTTCGCAGATGACACCGTCCGCCATGTAAACGACATGGTTGGAAACGTCTCTTGCGAATGCCATCTCGTGTGTAACGACCAGCATGGTCATGCCTTCGTTTGCCAGTCCACGCATAACTTCCAGTACTTCACCTACCATTTCCGGGTCCAGTGCGGATGTCGGCTCGTCAAAGAGCAGGATCTCCGGCTCCATCGCCAGAGCACGGGCGATCGCCACACGCTGTTTCTGTCCGCCGGAAAGCTGACGCGGCTTCGCATTGATGTACGGGTTCATGCCGACTTTTGTCAGATACTGCATGGCCTTTTCTTTTGCTTCTTCTTTGTTTCTTTTCAGAACTTTTGTCTGTCCGATGATGCAGTTCTCAAGAACCGACATATTGTTGAACAGATTAAAAGACTGAAATACCATGCCTACTTTTGCACGGTATGCTGCCGCATTGACCTTTTTATCCACCACGCTGTCTCCATGAAATACCACATCCCCGGAGGTCGGTGTCTCCAGAAGGTTGATGCAGCGAAGCAGTGTGGATTTGCCGGAACCGGAAGAACCGATGATCGATGTCACATCGCCCGGATGTACAACAAAATCAATGTCTTTGAGAACGGCGTTGGCACCAAAAGATTTGGACAGGTGTTTTACTTCCAGAATCGCATCTCTATTCATTTGTCTCTTCCTCCGTTCACATCAGTTTCGATATTTCTCTCTTTGTCAAAGCTTCCTTCTCCCGGATAACTGTAATTTCCGCTCGTATGTGCCAGCTGATCGGTCGTTGCCAGATCAAAACTTGCCGGTCCGTCCAGTTTGGACTCCCAGAAGCGCAGAAGTCTTGAAAAGACAAAGGTCATGATCAGATAGAGGACCATCGCTACAGTCATTGCCTCAAACCACCAGTAATAAGCTCCGGCTGTCTGTTTTGCCGCATAATACAGCTCGATAACACCGATTACGGACAGTACCGAGGAGTCTTTGATGTTGATGATCAGGTTGTTGCCGATCTGCGGAATGATGTTTCGCAGCGTCTGCGGGAAAATGACGTACAGCATCGTCTGAAAGTGCGTCATACCGATTGCTTTTGCACCTTCGGTCTGTCCCGGATCGATCGATAAGATACCGCCTCGCACGGTCTCTGCCATGTAGGCTCCGGTGTTGATCGACACGATAAAGAATGCAGCGAACCACATTCCCATAGTGATGCCGAGATACTGCATGGCACCAAAATAGATAAACATCGCCTGGACGATCATAGGTGTTCCGCGGAATACTTCCACGTAGATGTTCAGAATCAGTTTTACGATAAACAACAGGGCTCTTTTGATGATGGAATCCTGTTTGGACACCGGAATGGTCTGCACGATGCCGACCGCAAAACCGATCAGACATCCGACAAAGGTACCCACCAGGGCGATCAGCAGGGTGCTTCCTGCCCCGCGAAGGAAGGATGCACTGTAGTGTGTGACCAGATAAACGACTCTGGCCCAATAGTCTGTTGGCAAAGTACTGCTCATAATACATTTCCTCCCAAACGTGTTTATTCAGACAATGGCTGTACGGAGATTGCTTCGTTCATCATCTGCTCATAGTCTTCTTTTGTCATTTTCTCCAGAACGCTGTTGATCTCATCCACCAGTTCCTGATTGCCTTTCTTTACAGAGATACCGATGTTGATCTCTTCGTCTGATACCTGATAATTGTCATCCGAAGAGGAGAAATCCAGCATTTCCATATCCGGATAAGCCACACAAGCTGCCATTGCAGTCGGCTGGTCGGTACAGATCAGGTCACATGCTCCGGATTCCAGAGATACCAGCATCGTTCCTGTGGTTTCATAAGCCGGCAGTTTGTTTACATCTTCGATCTGATCAAGGCAGGTATCATACCATACGGTGTTGATCTGAGAAGTAGCCGTTGCACCCTTTAAGTCTGCCAGACCTTTTGCATCTTTATACGGTCCGTCCTTTTTTACCAGTGTCACGATGGATGCATAATAATACGGGTCTGTGAAATCTACGGATTCCAGACGTTTTGCGGTAATAGACTGTCCTGCGATCGCACAGTCAATGGCTCCGGAACTTACCGATGTCGGAAGGCTGTCCCAATCCATCTTTACGATCTCCAGATCCCAGCCAAGCTCTTCACAGATGTGTTTTGCCATCATAACGTCATAGCCGTATGCATAATCAGAAGAACCTGAAATTGGAACGGCTCCGTTGGAATCATCGCTCTGTGTCCAGTTGTACGGTGCATAGGCACATTCCATGCCGACACGCAGGGTTTTCTTTTCCCCGGAATCCGCTGCTGCCGCATCGCTTCCTGCTTCACTTTCTGTTTTGCTTCCGCCGTCTGTGGATGCTGCCTGCTTGCTTCCGCATCCTGCCATAGACATCGTTACTGCTGCTACAAGTACTGCTGCTAATGCTTTTTTCTTCATTGTTCCGCTCTCCCTTTCAATCCAGGAAACCTGCCGTGACAGTTTTCCTTTACATTTTAAATTTTAAATTTGATAAAAAAGGACAGAGAAGTCCAGAATCCGACCTCTCTGTCTTCTTGTTATCATACCTCAGCCATGCTGCTTTGTCAACGTCTGTCAGTTAAAAAATCTGGCTCCCATATAGCCCACCTGGCCATTTACGGAAACCTTGTACCATCCGCCCTCATCTCCTAAGAACTCTACGGTCGTACCTGCCTCAAACTGACCGATGATGTTGTCACCGTAGTCCGGGTAAGAACGCATGTAGCATGCGGAATTGATTGTCATGTAAACCGGCTGGGCAGCATCCGTCTGCGGCGTTGTCACATCCTGCGTGTCATTGCTGTAGTCACTGCCATCGGTCGTTGCATCATTGCCTGCATTATCATATGTACCGTCGCTGCTCTGTGAGCCATTACTGTATGTGCCGCCACTGTTCTGTGAAGCATTGTTTGCGGAATTGCTGCCATTTTGGCTGTTATCTGCTGTACTTCCTTTACTGTCTGTACCTGCATTGGAAGATGTTGAACTTTCGGTCTGCTTTTCTGTCGCTTTTTCGGTCTGTTTTTTGGTTTCTTTTTCGGTCTGTTTTTTCGTTTCTTTCTCTGTCTGCTTTTTCGTTTCTTTTTCAGTCTGTTTCTTTGTCTCAGTTTCTTTTCCGGTCTCTGTCTGTGCCTCTGTATTTTTACGGATCACAGCCGGATCACTGTTTCCATTGACCTTTGAAGAATAAATCTTCAGTCCCAGGATTGAACCGCCGATGATCAGTATCACGACAACACCGACCAGGAAATAACGCAGGTTATCCGATAACCATTCTTTAAAATCTCCCATTTGGATCCTCCTTGTTTTTGATTTTATGCTGCAGCCTTTCACAGATACTGCTTTTCACTGTGCGAAATAACTGCACTGTCTGTAAGTATATCATGCTTTCCTGCTATAATCCAGTGAAATATTTTTCCAGACGCTCCCTTTTTCATCAGATTTTTCGGATCATATCTCTTTTTACCGGATTCTGCACTCTGTATACAAAATACTGGCTTTCACGTGTATTCTGCCTAAACAAAAATAAGAAGAAAGTGGAACTCTTCTTCAAAAATTCCTCTTTCTTCTTATTTTTTATCATTTTATTTCATATTGTTTCTGTCATCCGCTTTCAGCAAACGCACCTTACAGTTCGTTTCCGTTCGGTGTGCCTTTCAGATAACTCATGGCATTATCCAGTGTCACTTCACTGATCGCTGCCAGTGCTTCTTCGGTAAAGAATGCCTGATGGGATGTCACCATAACATTCGGGAAGGATAACAGTCTTGCAACGGTTGAGTGCTCCAGGATCGTCTCGGACATGTCTTCGTAAACGGAACCGTTCTCTTCTTCGTACACATCCAGACCAACGGCAAAGAATTTGTTCTCGCGGATTCCCTGGATCAGGTCATCTGTCTTGATCAGTCCGCCTCTTGAGGTGTTGACCAGAATCACGCCGTCTTTCATTTTCTGGATCGTGTCGATATTGATCATGTGATGTGTCTCTTCCATCAACGGGCAGTGAAGGGAGATCAGGTCAGACTGTGAAAGCAACGTATCCAGATCAACATATTCTACGAAATCCAGATCTTTGTTCGGGTACATATCGTAGCCGATCACTTTCATACCAAATCCGTGGCAGATACGTGCCATCGCAGCACCGATTTTTCCGGTTCCGACGATACCTGCGGTCTTTTTGTAGAGGTTGACACCCATCAGTCCGTTCAGACTGTAGTTGTTCTCACGTACTTTGATGTACGCTTTGTGCGTGTGGCGGTTTGCCGTCAGAGCCAGTGCCATCGCATGCTCTGCAACGGCTTCCGGTGAGTAGCTCGGTACGCGTGTGACGGTCATGCCGTAGCCTTTTGCTCTCTCGAGATCTACGTTGTTGAAGCCTGCACAACGCATCAGGATCAGTTTTACCTTGCATGTATTTAAAATATCGATTGTCTCCGCACTCAAGTCCATATTTACGAATGCACACACGGCTTCATAACCGGCAGCCAGCATTGCTGTCTGAGGAGTAAGATTCGGCTCAATGTATACAACATCCAGATCTTTGTATTCTTCTTTGTCCAGATACGCATCAAAAGATTTTATGTCATAACTTTTCGCACCAAAAAACAAAATTTTCATAATTTTATTGCCTCCTTTTCTTTTCTTGTTAGTATGAACTTACAGCCATATTATATACAAAAAGCAGAGTAATGTAAAGGAAACAATTTCTCATCTGGAACCTCTTTCATCCGTTGAAAGCCATATCAGATGCAAGACCATATCCCGTCACTGATAAATGAGGTCTTATTTTGCGGCAGCTGCCAGGATCTCTGCCGCTTTCTCATAACCTAATTCTGCGGTATTCAGGCAAAGGTCATAATGATTACGGTCACCCCAGGTTTTTTTTGAAAAATAATGATAATAATTGCCCCGCTGAACATCTCTTTTATGTAATTCCGTGACCGCATTGCTCTGTGCAACACCATCCACTCTTATGATGCGTTCTGTTTTTGCATGCTGGTCGCTACTGTAGATAAAGACATTTAAAAGCTCTGTTTTGTCTTTCAAAATTTCAGCTGCACATCTTCCAAGAAAAATGCACGGTCCTTCGGATACCAGCTGACGCATGACTTTTGCCTGAGCCTCGTAGATCTCATATGGTTTTGTGATCTTGTCAAAATCGCTGGCATAGCTGGTCGCCATGGCAATACTGTACAGGATGCTTCCCATACGTTTCTCGTCGTAATCTTTCATCATGCCAAGGTCAATGCCGTATTTTTCGCTGGCAAGTACCAGCAGTTCACCGTCATAAAACGGGATTCCAAGTTTCTCCGAGAGAAGCTTTGCGACCTCCCGGCCGCCGCTTCCGTATTCTCTGTCAATTACGATCGTTTTTCCTCTCATTATGCCTGTACCTCACTTTGTTCAAACTGGCTGGTATACAGATCTGCATAGAATCCGCCTTTTGCCAGAAGTTCTTCATGATTTCCCTGCTCTACAATGTCACCGTCACGCATGACCAGGATGATATCCGCATTCTTGATCGTGGACAGGCGGTGTGCGATCACAAAACTGGTTCGTTTCTGAGTCAGCTGATCCATCGCCCTCTGGGTCAGAAGCTCCGTTCTCGTATCGACGCTTGAGGTTGCCTCATCAAGGATCAGCATCGGGCTGTTCTGGATCATTGCCCTTGCGATCGTGAGCAGCTGTTTCTGTCCGGCTGAAATCGAAGTATTGTCTGTCAGAATGGTATCATAGCCCTGCGGCAGTGCTTTGATGAAGCTGTGGATGCCACACGCCTTGCAGGCATTTATCATCGTTTCTTCGGATACATCTTCATTATTATATAGAAGATTCTCACGCACACTGCCCTCGAACAGCCAGGTGTCCTGGAGCACCATGCCGAATTTTCTGTGGACATTTTCTCTTGTCATATCTTTTGTGTCCACACCGTCAATCGTAATGGTACCGCCGGTTGGCTCAAAGAATCGCATCAGCAGGTTGACAAGTGTCGTTTTTCCGGCACCGGTCGGACCGACGATGGCTGCTTTCTGTCCCGGTTTTACGTGAACGGAGAAATCGTGGATGATCTCTTTGTCCGGCACGCTCGGGTAGGAAAATTTCACATGGGAGAATACCACATCGCCCTCTACTTCTTCTACATTTGCCATCTTTGCGGATTCATCTTCCAGCTCTTCCTCGGAAAGGAACTCAAAAACTCGCTCGGAAGCGGCTGCCGCGGACTGGATGTTTGTCATACCCTGGGAGATCTGACGCAGCGGCTGTTCAAACAGACGCACATAGATCAGGAATGCCGTGATCACGCCAAAGGTGATCTGTCCTTTCATAACGAGCAGGGCACCGATGATGCAGACTGCCACATAGCCGAAGTTTCCGATAAACGTCATCAGCGGCTGCATCAGTCCGGATAAGAACTGTGATTTGTAGTTTGCCGTTCTGACATCTCCGTTTAATTTTTCGAAACGTTCTCTGACTTGTCCCTCTGCTCCGGAAATACGGATCACATCATGACCGGCATACATTTCTTCGATATAGCCGTTCAGCTCACCAAGACTTCTCTGGCGGTCGGTGAAGTAGCACTGGGAGTGTTTCATGATCAGCACCATCAGCACCAGACCAAGCAGTGTGGTCACAACAGTGGTCGTTCCGAGGATCCAGTTGGTGTAATACATCATGATCAGGCAGCCGATAAACTGTGCCGCTGCTGATACGATTGCTGCAAGGCTGTTAGAAAATGCCTGACCGATCGTGTCCACATCGTTCGTCACACGGGAGAGCACATCTCCATATGAATGTTCTGAGAAATACTTCAGTGGCAGGCGGTTGATCTTTCCGTCAATATCTTTTCGCATACGCTTGGAAAGTTTCTGTGTCACCGTTGCCATGATAAAGTGCTGTGAGAAACTGCACAGGGCACTGATCAGATACAGTCCGAGAAGAAAAACTGCCACTTTGAAAATGCCGTTCATATCGATGCCGTCATCCTGATGGGCTGCCCGGAACTCATCGCTTAAACGGATGTTGTTCACGATGTTCTGTGCAAGCTCGGAGTTTTTGTCCGTCAGGTCGAGATTCTGAAAATCAATACTTGACGGATCGGTTCCCTCCGGCAGATAGTCCATGATGTTGATCTGTCCGGACTGGATCTGTTTCTGGATGTCTTCCTGGACTGCTTCGGTGGAAATCCCGCCGGTCAGTCCGTTATATATATAATCTGTGATCTTACTGATCTGATTCGGTCCTGCGATCGTCAGAACTGCACCTAATGCCGCCATGATCAGTGCAAATAAAATGATACCTGCTTCTTTTTTGCAGTAAGAGAACAGATTGCTCAATGCGGCTTTCAGATTCTTTGGTTTTTGTCTTTTTTTATGCATGATTCCGCATCTCCTTTACGCAAGTTCCGCTTTTGAAAGCTGAGATAAAGCAATTTCCTGATAAACTTCACAGTTTTTCATCAGTTCTTCATGGGTTCCGATACCTGCCATCTTTCCGTCATCGAGTACGATGATCTTGTCGGCGTGGCGGATCGTTCCAATACGCTGTGCCACGATCACGCAGGTGGTACTTTTCAGGTCGGTGGAAAGTCTTCTTCGCAGTTCTTTATCTGTTTTATAATCCAGGGCTGAAAACGAATCATCAAAAATCAGGATTTCTGGATTTCTGGCGATCGCACGGGCGATCGAAAGTCGCTGTTTCTGACCTCCGGAAACATTGCCGCCGCTCTGTGCGATATGGCTGTAAAGACCTTCTTCCATTTTATCAATAAATTCCTGTGCCTGCGAGATATCGATGGCTTTCTTTACATCCTCTTCGGTGATCGCTTGTGCCGCCTCACCAAACGCAACGTTTCCTTCGATCGTATCGGAGAACAGGACTGCTTTCTGTGTAACATATCCCATCTTGTCATACAGTCCGCTGAAACTGTAATCTTTTACATTTTTGCCATCAATCAGCACTTCGCCCTCGCTGGCATCGTAAAGTCTTGCTGCCAGACCTGCAAGCGTTGATTTTCCGGAACCGGTCGCTCCGATGATGGCAAGTGTCTCGCCCTGGTTTACCTGGAAACTGATGTGTTCCAGACAGTTTTCTGCGGCTCCCGGATAGCGGAAGGACACATCGTTGAATGTGATGCTGCCTTTTTCTTCCGTCTGTCTGCCGTCATCTTTTCCTTCTCTGACTGCGATATCGGAGTTCAGCACTTCATTGATACGGCCTGCAGATACCTGTGCTCTTGGAAGCATGACAAAAATCATAAGCAGCAGCACAAATGCCATAACTACATACAGGGCATAGGAATTAAATGCCACTACATCACCAAGCATATCCGCCCTTGAACCGATGGCCGTGAATATTTCCGTCATTGTTCCGTTTAACGGAATTGAAATGTCATCAACCAGTTTTGCTCCCAGCCAGTAAATACCAAGAGATAATGCACTCTGTACAAAAATCATCACCGGGAACAGAAATGCCATGCCACGCATGGTGAACATCTGCGTTTTCATCAGATTTTCGTTGACGCTTTCGAATTTGTCTTCCTGATATTTTTCGGCATTAAATGCACGAACCACTTTCAGTCCGGTCAGATTCTCGCGGGTCACACGGTTGACGTCATCGACCTGTTTCTGTACAGTCTTGAATTTCGGAAGCAACACTGCCATCAGGGTTCCGATCACGACCATGATCAGCACGACTGCTGATGCCGTCAGAACGGATAACTGCCAGCTCTTGCCGACAATCTTCACGATCGCCCAGGCTGCCATGATCGGTGCTTTAATCATCACCTGCAGTCCCATGGCTACGAGCATCTGGATCTGCGTGATATCGTTTGTCGTACGTGTGATCAGACTTGAGGTAGAAAATTTGCTGATCTCGCCCGCCCCAAAATCAAATACCTTATGGAATACTTTTCCTCTGACATTGTGACTGAAATCTGCTGCAATCTTTGCAGCCAGATAACCGACAATTACCGCCAGCAGGGCACTTCCGAGTGCACATGCCAGCATCTTCCCGCCTGATAACAGATAATCTGAGATCGTATTGCTCTCAGAACTGATCAGAACGGTGATTTCTTTTGTATAGTCCGGCAGTTTCAGATCCAGAAACACCTGACCTGCGATCAGAAGAACGGCAAGAAACGCAAGTCCTTTGTCCTTCTTTCGCATATCTTTCAACAAATGCCACATATGATTCACCTTTCTTTCTTCTTTATCTTCCAGATTTTTTCCGGTATTTTTTTATTCTTGCTCTTTTTCATTTTCCGGCTGTTTTTCCACGGACCAGACACTTACCTGATAATCGACCAGCCGCTTTCTCCAGGCCTTGTCATCCAGTGTACTGTGTCCGGTATCGGTAACGCGTTTCATCACATAATGCATCAGAATAGAATTTACGGAAAGGGCTGCCATCTCAAAATCCATCTCTTTGACTTCCCCGGCTTCCATCTTTCTTTTCAGAAGTGTCGGCAGCCACGGAATCCGGTTCTTCCAGATGCTTCTGACCTCTTCTTCTGACAGAAATTCCCTGACACCGTTCTCACGCACCATCATGCGGATAAATTCCAGATGCTCATCGATCACCGTCATAAAATTGATATAGGCTGCATCCAATGCCGCATCCAGCGGCAGTTTTTCGTATACATCCTGCTTTTCCGGCTCCTGAAGCTCCTGAAACATTTCCTGCATATTGCCGGTGATGACTTCTTTGAAAATTTCTTTTTTCCCACCTGGAAAATAATGATACAGAAGTCCGTCCGCCAGATCCACACTGCGGTTGATCATACGGACCGTCGTTCCTTTATAACCATTTTGTGCAAACAGATGTTGTGCCGATGTGAGCAGTTTCTGTCTGGTTGCCGCCGCCTGCTCCTGTCTCTGATTTTTTGTCCCCTGACTGCTCATTTTCACACCTCCTGTAACTTTTCGTTCAACATTTGTTCAACGAGAATATAGCACCCTGCCCGGTATCTGTCAACGACTTTATATTTTTTTCATTTTCTTTATCTTTTGTTTGTCGCTTTTTGCTGTGTTTGTCACTCTTTACTGGTAAACAACTGAGATTTCTCCATTTTTTTCTCACTTTTTTATCTTATGATAACGTGGTATTTTCTTATGCTTTGTGTTAAAATATCTGCGGATTCCTAATCCTTTACGGCATCTTCTGCCCGCAGCATCATGAGCAGATTTTCCATGATGTCGGGGGCAACAGATGCCCTGTAAATAGTTTCCGAAATTTATTAATTAATAAGAAATGAGGTCTTTTATTATGAAGAAAAAAATTGCTATGCTACTGTGTGCCACACTGTTCTGTGCGTCTGCACTGACCGGATGCTCAAATCTTGACAACGCCGGTACAACCGCTTCTTCCCGTTCTGCTGCCGATTCAGTCGTTGCAACTGAAAGTGCCGCAGAATCTGAAACTGCTGCGGATACTGCTGACCATTCCGAGACAGCTGCTGAATCTGAGGCTGCTGATACCGAGGCATCTTCTGAAAATGTGACAGCAACCGAAGCTGCCGCTGATATCTCCGATACCACGGTTGCCGGATGGCAGTTCGTTGTCGAAAAACTGGAAAAGAACAAATCTCTGGAAAACGTCAGCGTTGACCTTGGCTACACCGGCGTTGAGACAAATGATTATGTGAAGGAAGCTTCTGACGGAAACGTTTATTATCTGATCAAAATGCAGATCAACAAAGATGGCAGCACGGAAGCCATCGACTGGGCTTCCCTGAAACTGACCGACAGCGACGGAAATGAATACACCCGCATTGATGATGAATTCCTGACCAATCTTGGCATGACACGTATGTCAGGAACCAAACTGAACTTTGGTTCCAACGAAGGCTGGATCGCTTTCGAGATCAAGGAAGATGCTTCCGGTCTTACCTTATCTTACCCGTTTGAATCCGAAACTTATTCCTGTGAATTACCGGATCTTCAGTAACTGTTTTTCGGAAATTCAAACAAGAACCTGTGATCTCTATGGCATTTTTGCCGCAAATATCATGATACAAGGAGTGTCTTTATGAAAAACAAAGTGCTTTTATCCCGTCTTTGCATCTGTACTCTGACTGTTTCTCTGCTCGCCGGCTGTTCTTCCGCCGGTTCGACTTCCGAAACAGCAAACAACCGTGAAACAGAAAGCATTTCTTCGGAAACAGCTTCCGAAACAGTTTCTGAAAATGAATCTGCAACGACCGCTTCCTTTGCTTCTCTTGAAAAAACGGATCTGTTTGAGCAGCAGAACAGCATTGATGAAGCCCTGCAGCAGGAGGCATCCGCCGGATATTCTTTTGAAGAACCAAATGTGATCGTCAATCCTTACGGCAATTCTCCGCTGACTGCTGTCGCTGCCTTCCACACGGACAAAGAGCTTGGCGGCACGGTCACCGTCAAAGGAAAAGATGAAAAAGATGACATTACCGGAACTTTCGAAGCTGCGACGGATCATCTTGTCCCGATCTACGGGCTGTACAATGGCGATACGACAGAAGTAGTCCTGACACTGGAGGATGGCACTTCCACAACCGTAGAAGTTACCACCGAAAAGACTGAGGTCAATGTCGGCACGATCGAGACAACCATGAGTGATGATTCTGCCTATGATTATTCCAATCTGACATTTGTCTGCTCTTCTGCAGGTATGCTCTACGCACTGGACAGTGCCGGTGACATCCGCTGGTACTTCACAGATGGCGGAGTACTTGGCGTTCATCAGCTGAAGAATGGTCATCTGATGATGCCGACTTCTTTTCTTCTGAAGAGTATGTACTACAAAGCAGGCCTTCAGGAAATCGATCTGAGCGGTAAGATTTATCACCAGTACATGATCCCGGGTGGTATGCACCACGATTTCCAGGAACTGCCGGACGGCAATCTGCTGGTTGCCGGAGACAGTCCGGATCTTTCCACCGTAGAAGATTATGTTGTGGAGATCGACCGTGAAAGCGGCGAGGTTGTCTGGGAATTAAACGCAGCTGATTTGATTGGCAAAGAAGATGGACAATCCGCTTCGATCGCAACCGACGGTTCCGATGAGATTGACTGGTTCCATAATAATTCTCTGTGGTACGATGAGAAAAATGATCTGGTTCTGCTTTCTGCACGCCATAAAGATGCGATCATCGCCATCCACAAATCGGACAAATCCCTTGCCTGGATCCTCGGTGATCCTGCCAACTGGAATGGCGTAGATAAAAAATATTTCTTCACCCCGACCGGTGATGATTTTGAATGGCAGTATGCACAGCATCAGATCACTATGCTTGATAACGGTGATATTATGATGTTTGACAATGGTACTGCAAAAGTAAAATTAAGCGATAATGACAACCGTGTTTCCGGCGATGATATCTACTCCAGAGCTGTCGTTTACCATATCAACACCGATGATATGACAATCGAACAGGTCTTTGAGTATGGAAAAGAACGCGGACCAGAGTGGTATTCTGACTGGATCTCCGGTGTGATTTCCCTGGATGGCACAAAAGACCAGCTCTGGATCACAGCCGGTGCCAACCTCTATGATGAAGAAAACAACCGCTATGATCACTATCCGACCGACATGATGAAGCAGGGACTGATCAAACGCACCCATATCGACCAGGTATCAAACGGCACACTTGCTTACGAGATTCTGATCTCCGGCGATACTTATGCGTCCCTGACTTACCGTTCTCTCCGCCTGCCGCTCTATACCGAAGGAGCCACACTTGATGTAAATGCAAAAGGCGAGCTGCTTGGAAGACTTGGCGAAACTGCCACCGCAGATTACACTGCACCGCTTGATGATGCTACAGCACTTCCGGATGGCTGGGAATTTACCCTGGATGATGCGAAATTCTCTTTGAAAGGTGCGTACACTACAGACAAAGCTTCCGATGCACTGGAAGATGCTTACGTGATCTTAGTAAGCGGAGATGAGACAAAAGCTTACGCACTGACCCAGTATGGCACTGCCGGTGACGATGCAACAAAAGTTACCGTTTCCGGATGGGTTTCCCCGGTTGGCTTGGAAGGCAAGACCTGGGATATTTACCTTTCTGTCGATGGGCAGGTTTATGAAAGCGGACATTCCATCGCATTGTAAAAGATTTGCACAAAACATGAACTATCTGCAGGTCATCTCAGGAAGCATGCTTATTTCTGATTGATTCTGTATAAAAGACCGGGGATTTCTCGTGTGAGAAATCCCCGGTTCTATTATTCCCTGTCTTTTGCTAAATGATAATCTTTCAGGCATCGTTTCAGCCCTTCCTTCGCATCACTGAAAAGGATTCCTCTCTCCTTTGCTTTTGTACAGTCCATCCACAGATTATGTGCCGGCGGCACTTCTTCCGGTTTCCTGTCACTTTTCAGGAAGTGCAGCATTTCACAGGTGATATCATACATCGTCTGCTTCGTTTCACTTCCAAAATTGTAAACGCCTCCCGGAAGCATAAAAATCTTCGGCATATTTTCTGCAACTTCACGAAGATAGGTGATTCCCCGGTACTGTTTTCCAAACGTCAGAACCTGCTTTTCGTTTAACAGCATACGAAGATAATTTGACCTTTCTGCCGGATAATCATACATCCACTCTGCCCGCAGCATCACCGCATCCGGCTTCACATCCAGAACCCTCTGTTCCATCTCCAGCTTATGCCTGCCGTAAACATTACAGGGACTGGCATCTTCCTCCTTATATGGTCCTTCACCTGCACATCCGCGGTATACCTGATCCGAACTGAAACAGATCAATTTTTGTTCTTTCGCTGCTTTTGCAAGAAACAACGGCAGACGCACATTTGCTTCATAAGATGCCCCCGGATCTTTTTCACACGTCCCGACATCTGAGATTGCTGCTGTGTGGATGATAACGTCTGCTCTGCTTTTCTCAATCATGTTTCGGATCTGTTCTTCGCTCATACTTCGCATGGACGGTGCCGCAACCGTATCATCCAGATCCTGCATCAGACGATTGCCCACAAAACCATGAGCACCTGTGATTAATATTTTCATGTTATCGCTCGCTTTCTATATTCTGACAACAGTCAGTTTAATCGTTTCAATTCTTATATACACGTATAAAAAACGTTAACCAAATGTTAACCAAACATCAAAAAGAGCACCCTCCTGCAGGATGCTCTTTCTTTTGTTTTTGCCGTATTTTCGGGCTTTTTCTGTCAAGCTGGAAAAGGGACTTGAACCCTCGACCCCTTCATTACGAGTGAAGTGCTCTACCGACTGAGCTATTCCAGCATCGGTCAGCAGCATTGCTGCTGACTCAAATTATTATACATGATTATTGTCTGTTTTGCAAGTATTTTCGCAAAAATAATTACAATTTAACTAAGTCAAATACATTTCCCGTTTCCATTGCAGATATCTGCTCGACTCAATATCCTTCATCGTAATTATATCCATCCGGGCTGTAATCGTTATACTGCTCCTGATCGTAAGAATTATCGTAAGAATTATCATCATAAACACTGCCGTCACCATTATCGCTGACTGCCGCTTCCTGCGTCTGGGTTTCTGTCTCAGACTCGGTCTCCTGGATTCCCGGAATATTGTCATCGACATCTTTTCCGGCTTCTTCTCCGTTCAGCGTATAATTCTCTTTGCTGACGGCACTGCCTTTGCTGAATCCGCTGACTTCTTCGATATGAGCACTTCGCTCCTGTACACCTGCGGACGGCTCATAATCTTTGATGCCAAACAGGTAGTCATGCAGTCTGGTAACATTCCAGGATAAGGTAACCGGAACTTCGGAATCTCCGCTCAGATCACTTGTACGGTGTTCAAACGGGAATCCGCAGGTATCCCCCAGCTGATAAGACAACATATTCATTCCCAGAGATACAATATCCGATTTGCTGAGACTGGTGGAGATCATCGGGAACACATTGTCCATGATGTCTACCAGTGTCTTCATATCTGCTTTTTTTGCTTTTGCCACAATCTTGGCGATCAGCTCTCTCTGGCGTTCGGTACGTTTGTAATCGTTTCCGGCTGTATAACGGATACGGGTGTAGGATACTGCCTGCACACCGTTCAGATGATACGTGCCCGCCACTTCCGGCTCGATACGTTCATAAGATTTTCCTGTGATTTCAGAAGTTCCGACACAGTAGTTGTTCATATGTACAACCTCTTCGTCTGTCAGATCAAAATCAAAACCGCCAAGTGCATCTACTACTTCTACCAGTGCATTCATATTCACCGTTACAAAATCCGTGATGTCCAGATCCAGGTTCTGGTTCAGCATATTGATCGCCCATTTATAACCGCCGTTTGCATAGGCTGCATTGGCTTTTCCATAACGGTCTTCACCGATATTCAGGTAGGTATCACGGTATATGGATACCAGTTTTACCACTTTCGTGTCGTTATTGATGCTCGCAATGATGATCGTATCGGTGTTTGTATAATCCATACTTCCGTCACGGGAATCAACACCGAACAGGGCAATGTTGGTATAGCCATGCAGAACTGCATTGTTCTCCACTTCTTCATTCACCTGGATATCACCGGACTGAAGCGTCACAGTATCAATATTGCCGAGTTTTTTCTCAAACTGTACATACAAAAAGCCAAATGCCAGCAGCGGAATCAAAATGATCAGTTCTGTGATAAATAAAATCTTGTGTCTGCGATATTTTTTATATGCAGAACTTTTCTTGCGTGTCTTGTCTTTCTTCATGCCTTCCTCTTCGGCCGCATCTTCTGCAGCAGATTCTAATGAAATTCATCGTTAAAAAGTCTACTGAATTATTATACACTATTTAATGAACCTGTCAATTGCCTTATTCAATTCTTCAATTTCCTTCCTGTCTCCGGACTCGATCGCATCTACCAGGCAATGCTGGATGTGATCTTGAAGAATGACTTTTCCGGTATTGTTGATCGCTGCTTTGACTGCGGAAAGCTGGATCAGCACCTCACTGCAGTCTCTGCCGTTTTCCACCATTTTCTTGATAGACTCCAGGTGTCCGATCGCACGGGAGAGACGGTTTAACACGGCTTTTGTATGTTCGTGACTGTGCGTATGCGTGTGCGTGACAACTGTTCCGTCCTCCAGCACATGCGTGTGACTGTGGGCATGTCCGCCGGAAGTCTGCTCTTTTGTATGGGCTTCCGCCTGCACACCGTTTTTCTTTGTTTCCATAATATTTTATCCTCCTGTAACTTGCCCCTTATTTCTGTTTTTCTCCCTCTGTCATTGTCATTTTTCTACATTGACCGACACAGGCAGGAAACTCTGTACTCCTCCTGCTTTTACCGGATATTCTTACCGGCTGATCTTCACATCAATCTGCTGATATGGGATCTCAATCTGATTTTCATCAAATCTGTATTTGATTTCTTCGGTGATCCGCCATTTTGCCGGAAAATAATCCTGCGGTCTTACCCAGGCATGCCACCCGAGGATCACACCGGAGTCTCCAAGACTTTCAACGACCACTTCGATCTTCTCTTCTTTCAGAATGGCCGCATCCTTCTGCAAAATAGCGAGCAGCACTTTCCTTGCCTCATTGATATCGTTTCGATAGGAAATCCCTACCTTTTCACGCAACTGCCGCTTATCCTGCTTTGAAATGTTCGTCAAACTGCTGTTGGTGATGATTCCGTTTGGAATCGATACGGTACGGTTATCGATCGTCAGAAGTGTCGTATAAAAGAGATCCACCTTCACCACGGTTCCTTCATTTCCATGGGTGTCTTCGTGGATATAATCTCCGCTGACAAATGGTTTCATAAACAATAAGATAAATCCCCCCGCAATATTCGAAAGCGATTCTTTTAACGCCAGCACAACACCAACTCCCATCGAGCCGATCAGTGCAGCAACCGACGCTCCGGACACTCCGAGAAAAGTGGCCATGACTGCCACCACCATCACGTACATGATGGCTTTCATAATGGAAAGTGTGAAGTGCGCGGATGCTGCCTCCATCCCGGCCCGTTCAAAGGACCGGCCAAAGATCTTCAGGATCAGCTGAATGATCTTGCGGCAGACAAAAAATGCAATCAGGACAATGACCAGTTTGATGCCCAGATCCATAAGCCCCGGCATTTTCCCCTGAAAATACTGTGTAAACTGATTGACTTCTTTTACACTTTCGGTCAGCGAATCTGCCGTATTCTCTGCTATTTGTTCCATCTGCTATTTCTCCTGCTGTTTGTTTCGTCTGCTCTTTGCGGCCGGTTTTCTGCCCGTTGTCTTGTTTTTTCTTTCTTCCTCTGCCTTTGCACTTTCTGCGATTTTGGCTTCCAGTTCTTCTTTGAGGCTTTTTTTCGGTGCTTTTTCTGCCGTCTTTGTCACTTTTTCTTCACTTGCAGCTGCCATCTCCAGCTCTGCTTTTGGGGTTGCCTGCTTACCGGTTCCTTGTTTTGCGGTTGTTTTCTTTGCAGCTGCTTTTTTCTCAGAAGCGGCTTTGATCGAAGTTACTTTTTCACTGCTTTTCTTCTCAGCTGTTTTCTTTTCCGTTTCTTTTACAGCAGCCACTTTCTTTTCGGCTGTTTTCTTTTCGGTAACTTTTTTCTCGGCTGTTTTCTTTGTTGCCGTTTTTTTGTTGACCGCTCTTCCGGCTGCCGCTTTTGTATAAGAAAAAACCGTAATGCTCATCGGCGGAACCGTGATCAGGATCGAATCCGCTCTGTCATCGCATTCTGATTTTTTTGACTGTTTCAGTCTCGGATTACCGACTCCGCTGCCTCCGAATTCTTTGCTGTCGCTGTTAAAGATTTCTTTGTATTTTCCAGGGTATGGAACGCCGATCTTGTGGTTTTCGTAAGTCAGCGGTGAGAAATTGCAGACGATCAGCAGCGTCTCTTCTTTTTTCTTTGTGTTTCTGGTAAAGACTACCATATTTTCATTGGCAGAAATGTTATTGATCCAGGTAAATCCATCCGGATCATAGTCCATTTCGTAAAGTGCCGGATGCTCTTTGTAAAATGTATTGAGTGCTTTCACATAATTCTGCATCTGCTTGTGCTCATCATACTGCAAAAGCTCCCACTCCAGTGACCGGTCCTCTGCCCACTCATCATACTGTGCAAAATCCTGTCCCATGAACAAAAGCTTTTTGCCCGGATGTGCCAGCATAAATCCATAAGCGGCACGTAAGTTTGCAAACTGCTGCTCACGGTCACCCGGCATCTTGCCGATCATGGATGCTTTGCCGTGTACAACCTCGTCATGTGACAAGGTCAGGATATAATCTTCACTGTACGCATAAACCATGCTGAACGTCAGTGCCCCATGATTTGCGGTACGGAAGATCGGATCCAGTGACATATAATAAATGAAGTCATTCATCCAGCCCATGTTCCATTTGTAGTCAAAGCCAAGACCCTCATCCTCAACGGCTCCCGTTACTTTCGGCCATGCTGTGGATTCTTCGGCGATCATCAGAACCCCCGGCTCCTTCTGTTTAAAGATGGAATTGAGATGATGGAAAAATTCAACTGCTTCCAGATTCTCGTTTCCGCCGTAGATATTCGGCACCCATTCTCCTTCGTTCTTTCCATAATCAAGATAGAGCATGGAAGCCACCGCATCCATACGGATACCATCAATGTGATACTTTTCTGCCCAGAACAGTGCGTTTGCGATCAGGAAGTTCTTGACTTCCGGACGACCGTAATTGTAGATCAGTGTGCCCCAGTGCGGATGGGAACCTTTTCTCGGATCGAGGTGCTCGTACAGGCAGGTTCCGTCAAAGGCAGCCAGTCCAAACGTATCACGCGGAAAATGTGCCGGTACCCAGTCCAGAATCACGCCGATGCCCTGTGCATGCATATAGTCCATGAAATACATGAAATCTTCCGGTGTGCCGTAACGACTGGTCGGTGCATAGTATCCGGTCACCTGATAGCCCCAGGAACCGTCAAATGGGTGCTCCATAACCGGCATCAGCTCAATATGCGTATAGCCCATCTCTTTTACATAGTCCGCAAGCATCACAGCCAGTTCACGGTAATTGTAAAACTCCCTGCCGTCCTCCGGCTTGCGGAATGAGCCAAGATGTACCTCATAAATGGACATCGGAGCCTTCTTACTGTCTGCATTTTTTCTCTGTTTCAGCCATGCTTCATCTTTCCATGCATACTGACTCAGGTCTGTGATCACCGATGCCGTGTCAGGACGAAGCTGTGCAGCATTGGCATACGGATCTGCTTTTAAGAATGTCAGCCCTCCCTTTGCCTTGATTTCATATTTATAGAGCTGTCCTGCAGCAAGTCCCGGTACAAACAGTTCAAAAATACCGGAATCCCACAGTCTTCTCATCGGCAGACGTCTGCCATCCCAGAGGTTGAAATCGCCCACCACGCTGACACGCATGGCATTTGGTGCCCATACTGCAAACAAAACACCTTCCACACCATTGACCGTCATTGGATGTGATCCCAGTTTTTCGTAGATATCGTAGCAGATGCCTGCATTAAATTTCTTCGTTTCTTTTTCCGTGATCTGTGGTGCAAAACGATATGGATCTTCGTATTCTACGATATTTTCTTTTCCGTCTGCTTCTTCTCCAAAATCTACGTGATAATGATATTTCGGAATTCTTTTACCCGGAAGCAGTGCAGCGAAAAAGCCTTCCTCATCCTCTAAATCCATCGGATATTCTTTTTTGCTGTCTTTCAACACCACTGTCACACTCTTTGCCGTCGGCAGAAACGTCTGAATCAGAATCCCTTCTTCTGTCACATGTGCTCCCAGAATATCGTGCGGATGATCTTCTTCTGAATATACAATCCCCTCTACTGCTGCCCAGTCCATCATTTCATATAATTTGTTGTCCATAATCTTCAAACCCTCCCTTATGTATTTAAGCGGATATTCGCAATCCGCTTTGCTGCTTGCCCATAATGTTTCTTAAATTATGATACCTGCGGATTGTTCCATGCGTTGCACTCCCACAATCCTTTCTACGCTCCGCTTCGGTCGGTGCGAAACATGTGCCACTGGCACATAGCACCCTGGCATCTTATTATTCTATTTTAACACAAACAACTTCAGTAAAAAAGCAAAAAAATTATAACATATGTAAAAACAGTCCGCTTCTTAATTTCGGCTCAAACCATGTGGATTTCGGCGGCATCAGCATGCCGGCATCGGCTACGGCAAACAGTTCTGCCATGGAAGTCGGATACATGGAAAAAGCCACCGCATCTTTTTGCTGCGTCTCTTTTACATGATCGACCATACGCTCCAGCTCGGAAAGTCCGCGGATCCCGCCCACATACCTGATGCGTTTTGATGTTTTCGGATCCTGGATATCCAGATATGGCTGCAAAAATTCTCTTTGCAGATAAGCGACATCCAGACCTTCCACCGGATCGTCTTTTGTAAGATCTGCCTTTGCCGTAAGTTGATACCACTGACCGCTAAGATACATGCCAAAAGTACCCTTTTTCTGCGGATGATATGCCGCATTTACCGGTTGTACATCAAAAATTTTCGCTGCGTTTTTCAGAAATCCTTCTCTTGTCTGTCCGTTCAGATCCAGGACGACACGATTGTAATCCATAACGTAAAGTTCCTCATCCGGGAATAATACCGACAGAAAATAATTGAATTCTTCGCTGCCGTCATAATCCGGATGCTGTTTTCTGCGAAGCTGCCCTACTTTGACTGCCGATGCTGCCCTGTGATGTCCGTCTGCGATATAAATTTTATCTATTTTCGCAAATGTATCTGCAATTATTGCAATATCCTCTTTTGCATCCACTCTCCAGCCTTTATGTCCGATGCCATCTTCCGAGACAAACGCAAACATCGGTTTCTGCTGTTTTATTTTTGCTGTCACCTCTGCGATCGTCTGATCTTTGCGGTAGGCAAGAAAGATCGGTCCGGTCTGTGCATTGCAGGTATCGACGTGTCGGATACGGTCCTGCTCTTTTTCTGCCCTTGTATTTTCATGCTTTTTGATCACACCGTTTAAATAATCGTCGATCGATGCACATGCCACAAGACCGGTCTGTGACCTTCCATCCATCGTCAGTTCATACAGATAGTAACATTTCTGCTGATCCTGCACAAAGGAGCCTCTTTTGATCCATTCCTCTAACATATCATGTGCTTTCTGATAGACTTCCGGTGCATACATATCCTGATCTTTTGGAAACTGGGTCTCCGGGCGGTCGATCGCCAGAAAGCTTTCCGGTGCTTTTTTTACCTGTTCTCTTGCCTCGTCACGGCTGTAGACATCATAAGGAAGAGCTGCGAGTTTAGATGCAAGTCCTTCTGCCGGATGTACAGCACAAAATGTTCTGATCTCTGCCATAATCATTCCTCCATCTCTGCACGGTCCGGGCGTTTCGGTTTATGAGCCGCCTCTTCCGTACTGAAAAAGGCTGAAGCAGAAAACTGCAACAGCCTTTTGTCCTCTTATTTTTCTTATTCTTTTGTTTTTTATTTGATCACTCTGACTCTCAGCACACCTTCGACTGCACGGATCTTATCCAGTACTTCTTCGGATGCCACGCTGTCCAGATCAAACAGAGAGTATGCATAATCGCCTTTGCTCTTGTTTACCATGTTTGCGATGTTGATATCAGATGTTGCAAAAATGTCGGTAAACTGTCCCAGCATGTTCTTTACGTTGCGGTGGTTGATCGCAATACGGTTTGCATGTGTGCACTCGCCCAGACTGCAGTTCGGATAGTTTACAGAATTGATGATATTTCCTTTTTCCAGGTATTCCATCAGTTCCTGAACTGCCATCTTTGCACAGTTGTCTTCCGATTCTGCGGTGGATGCACCCAGATGAGGGATGATGATCGCATTTTCCACACCTGCGGTTGTGGTATTCGGGAAATCGCAGACATATTTCTTTACTTTTCCTTCTTTGAGGGCTTTTACAACAGCCTCTTCATCTACCAGCATATCACGTGCAAAGTTCAGGATCACGACATTTTCTTTCATCAGATCGATTGCATCCTGATTGATCATCTTTCTGGTAGAATCCAGCAGCGGTACATGGATCGTGATATAATCGCAGGTACGGTAAATATCGTCCACATCTTTGATGTGCTTTACGCCTTTGGAAAGTTTCCATGCCGCATCAACAGAAATGTACGGATCATAACCATATACATCCATACCCAGACATTCTGCCACGTTTGCCACCTGGATACCGATCGCACCAAGTCCGATGATACCAAGCTTTTTGCCCATCAGTTCGCATCCTGCAAATTTCTTCTTTTCTTTTTCTGCCTTTTTTGCGATATCTTCGCTTCCTGCTTCGGATTTTGCCCATTCCACACCGCCGATGATATCACGGGAAGCCAGCAGCATGCCTGCGATCACCAGCTCTTTTACGCCGTTTGCATTGGCTCCCGGTGTGTTAAATACAACGATACCTTTTTCTGCACATTTATCCAGCGGAATGTTGTTGACACCGGCACCGGCACGTGCAACTGCATACAGACCATCCGGCAGCTCCAGATCATGCATGGCAGCACTTCTTACCAGCACTGCGTCTGCATCTTCCATTTTTTCTGTTTTTTCGTAACCTTCTGTGAACTGATCCAGTCCTACAGAAGCGATCGGGTTTAAGCATGTATATTTCATTTTACAGATTCTCCTCTTCAAATTTCTTCATAAATGCTACCAGTGCTTCCACACCTTCATATGGCATTGCATTGTAGATACTTGCACGCATACCGCCAACGGTACGATGACCTTTCAGGTTTTCAAGTCCGGCTTCTTTTGCTTCTTTTACAAATTTTGCATCCAGGTCTTTGTCACCTGTGACAAATGGAACGTTCATCAGAGAGCGGGAATCTTTTTCTACCGTTCCTTTGAACAGCTTACTGCTGTCAAGATAATCGTAAAGCAGTTTTGCTTTCTTTTCGTTGCGTTCTTTCATGACTTCCAGACCGCCCATCTTTTTCAGCCATTTGAATACCTTGCCGCACATATAAATGCAGTAGCAGTTCGGTGTGTTGTACAGAGAACCTGCATCGGCATGTGTCTTAAATTTCAGCATGGTCGGTGTACCTTCCAGTACCTCATCTGTGATCAGATCTTCGCGGATAATGGAAATCACCATGCCTGCCGGTCCGATATTCTTCTGAACGCCGCCGTAAATGATGCCGTATTTTGTGACATCGACCGGCTCTGACAGGAAGCAGGAAGAAACGTCTGCTACCAGTGTCTTGCCTTTTGTATTCGGCAGTGTTTTGAATTTTGTACCATAAATGGTGTTGTTCTCACAAATATATACATAGTCTGCATCCGGGCTAACCGGCAGATCGGAGCAATCCGGAATATAGGAGAATGTCTTATCTTCAGAAGTTGCGATCTTGTTTACTTTTCCGTATTTCTGTGCCTCCTGATATGCTTTTTTTGCCCACTGTCCTGTTACGATATAATCTGCAACTTTGTTTTTCATCAGATTCATAGGAATCATAGCAAACTGCTGTGAAGCACCGCCCTGCAGGAACAGCACTTTATAGTTATCCGGAATATGCATCAGATCACGCAGATCCTGCTCTGCTTCTTTGATAATATCGTCAAAGACCTGTGAGCGGTGACTCATTTCCATAACGGACATACCACAGCCCTTGTAATCCAGCATTTCTGCTGCTGCTTCTTTTAATACTTCTTCCGGTAATACGGCCGGACCTGCTGAAAAATTGTACACTCTGCTCACTTTCATATCCTCCTTGACTTCTCACTTTGTTGTGTGATGAGTTTTATAGCAAGTGCTGATGCCTGTTTTCAAAACTCCGCCAGATATCAGCACTTATTTTCTACACTTTACTATAGTACTTTGTTAAAAATTAGTCAAGCCTTTTTCCAAGTTCTGGAAAAAGGCTTACAGAACCGAATTTATGCTTCTTTATTCAGATCGTCCTGGTCAAATACATCTTCGATCGGTGCACCTGCCGGAACCATCGGAAAGACTTTGTCGTCGCAGTCGATCACACAGTCGATCACAACCGGTTTGCCAAGTGCGATCGCTTTTTCAACAGCCGGTGCGACTTCTTCTTTTTTCGTTACACGGATGCCTTCTGCACCAAGTGCTTCTGCCACTTTCACAAAATCCACACCGTCATTCAGAATGGTCTGTGAATAACGTTTTCCGTAGAACAGTGTCTGCCACTGGCGAACCATACCGAGCACATGGTTATTGATGACAACCTGAATGATCGGGATGTTGTATCGGGCTGCGGTTGCAATCTCATTCATGTTCATACGGAAACATCCGTCTCCAGCGATATTCAGTACCACTTTGTCCGGTCTTCCCACTTTGGCTCCGATTGCAGCTCCGACACCATAACCCATGGTGCCAAGTCCGCCGGATGACAGGAAGGTACGCGGATCTTTGTAACGATAATACTGTGCAGCCCACATCTGATGCTGTCCGACATCGGTTGTGATGATGGCATTTCCTTCGGTTACTTTATAGATCTGCTCAATCACATACGGACCGGTCAGACCTTCTTCATTGTATTTCAGAGGATGCTCTTCGGAGATTGTCTCAATCTCTTTGATCCATTCTTTATGCTCATGTTTTTCAATTCTCTGATTGAGACGTGTCAGCACTTCTTTGAGATCTCCGATAATACTGCAGTCTACCTGAATGTTTTTGTTGATTTCTGCCGGATCGACATCAATCTGGAGAATTTTGGCATTTTTTGCAAAACGGCTGGCATTTCCGATGACACGGTCACTGAACCGGGAACCGACCGTGATCAGCAGATCACATTTTGTTACACCTAAGTTGGATGCTTTTGTTCCGTGCATACCCAGCATACCCATGTAAAGCTCATCGGTGCCGTCAAAAGCACCTTTTCCCATCAGGCTGTCTGCAACCGGTGCGTCTATCTTTTTCACAAACTCCATCAGTTCCTTGGAAGCTCCGGATATCACAGCACCTCCGCCGACAAATACAAACGGCTTTTCACTCTCATTGATCAGCTCAATCGCCTGTTCCAGATCTTTTTCTTTGATATACTGTGTGCTGCGTTCTACCGGGATCGGCTCTTCTTTTACATACTCAGTCTCTGCTGCGGTCACGTCTTTTGTGATATCAACCAGAACAGGACCCGGTCTGCCTTCCTGTGCAATGCGGAATGCTTCACGGATGGTATCTGCCAGTTTTGTGATGTCTTTTACAATATAGTTATGCTTTGTGATCGGCATCGTTACACCTGTGATATCAATTTCCTGGAAACTGTCTCTTCCAAGCAGCGGAACGGCTACGTTCGCTGTGATGGCAACCATTGGGATTGAATCCATATATGCGGTTGCAATACCGGTTACCAGATTCGTGGCTCCGGGACCGGAAGTTGCCATACATACGCCGACTTTTCCGGTTGCTCTCGCATATCCGTCTGCCGCATGAGCAGCACCCTGCTCATGGGATGTTAAGATATGATTGATCTCTGAACCATGTTTATATAATGCATCGTATACATTTAAAATCGTGCCGCCCGGATAACCGAAAACAGTGTCTACGCCCTGCTCTTTCAGGCACTCGATTACGATTTCTGAACCATTTAACTTCATCCTGCTATCCTCACCTTTACTTTCCTTACTGTTATGTTTCTCTTATTTTGCCCAGGTATAGAATGTGCTCCGGCACATTCTCCGTCTGCGGTGGGCCGCCTTTGCGACATAATTCTGCACCACCGCAGTGCGATCCTGCGGAGCTTCCATTCTTGTTTCAGAATTATTTTTCTGAAACAAGAATAGCTCCTCTGTTACCGGAAGTTACCATAGAAGCGTAACGTGCCAGATAGCCGGTCTTTACTTTCGGCTCTCTCGGTGTCCAGTTGGCTTTTCTTCTTGCCAGCTCTTCATCAGAAACAGCCAGTTCCAGTCTGTTTTCCGGAATGTTGATCTTGATGATATCGCCTTCTTCTACCAGTGCGATCGGACCGCCGACTGCTGCTTCCGGTGATACGTGACCGATGGAAGCTCCTCTGGACGCACCGCTGAAACGGCCGTCTGTAATCAGGGCAACCGTGGAACCAAGTCCCATACCTGCGATCTCAGAAGTCGGATTCAGCATTTCTCTCATACCAGGACCGCCTTTTGGTCCTTCGTAACGGATCACGACAACATCGCCTTCTTTGATCTTTCCGGAGAGAATAGCCTCACATGCATCTTCCTCACATTCAAAGACTCTTGCCGGACCTTCATGTACCATCATTTCAGGCACAACGGCAGAACGTTTTACAACACTTCCGTCCGGTGCCAGATTTCCGGTCAGGACAGCCAGTCCGCCGGTCTTGCTGTACGGATTTTCTACCGGGCGGATGACTTCCGGATTTAAGTTTACGCAGTCTTTGATATTCTCGCCTACGGTCTTTCCGGTAACGGTCATGCAGTCGGTGTGCAGCAGACCAAGTTTATTTAATTCATTCATAACGGCATAAACACCGCCGGCTTCATTCAGATCCTCCATGTAGGTCGGGCCTGCCGGTGCTAGGTGGCAGAGGTTCGGTGTCTTTGCACTGATCTCATTTGCAAATGTGATATCGAAATCCATGCCGATTTCATGTGCAATCGCCGGTAAATGCAACATACTGTTTGTAGAACATCCCAGTGCCATATCCACAGTCAGAGCATTTAAAATTGCATCCTCTGTCATAATGTCGCGTGGACGGATATTCTGACGGTACATTTCCATAACCTGCATACCTGCATGTTTTGCAAGACGGATACGCTCGGAATATACAGCCGGAATGGTTCCGTTTCCACGAAGTCCCATACCAAGTACTTCTGTCAGGCAGTTCATGCTGTTTGCAGTGTACATACCGGAGCAGGAGCCACAGGTCGGACATACTTTTTCTTCGAATTCACATACATCGTCTGCGGTCAGTTTGCCTGCAGAGTATTCTCCGACTGCTTCAAACATACTGGAAAGGCTGCGTTTGCGTCCCTTCACATGACCTGCCAGCATCGGGCCGCCGCTTACAAATACGGTCGGCACATTGATACGTGCGGCTGCCATCAGAAGTCCCGGTACATTCTTGTCACAGTTCGGTACCATGACCAGGGCATCGAACTGATGTGCCAGTGCCATTGCCTCGGTAGAATCTGCGATCAGATCTCTTGTTACCAGAGAATATTTCATACCGATATGACCCATGGCAATACCGTCGCAGACTGCGATCGCCGGGAATACTACCGGTGTACCGCCTGCCATGGCAACACCCTGTTTTACTGCATTGACGATTTTATCCAGGTTCATATGACCCGGAACGATTTCATTATAAGAACTTACGATACCAACTAACGGACGCTCCATCTCTTCCTTTGTCATGCCAAGAGCATTGAACAGAGAACGGTGCGGTGCCTGCTGGATCCCCTTTTTTACATTATCACTTTTCATTGTAACATACCTCCATTTATATGATGCCGGATTCGGTTTTATACGCGTTCTGCGATCAGATCTCCCATCTGAACGGTTCCGACTTTTGTGCATCCTTCTGACATGATATCGCCTGTGCGGTATCCGTCTTTGAGTACCTGTTTTACCGCTGCTTCGATCGCATCTGCCGCTTCATCCAGATCCAGTGAGAAACGCAGCATCATGGCAGCGGAAAGGATCGTAGCGATCGGGTTTGCCAGATCTTTGCCTGCGATATCCGGTGCAGAACCGTGGCTTGGCTCATACAGACCGAATTTTGTTTCATTCAGGCTGGCGGAAGACAACATTCCGATGGAACCGGTCACCATACTTGCCTCATCGGAAAGGATATCTCCGAACATATTCTCGGTCAGGATGACATCGAACTGTTTCGGGTCACGCACCAGCTGCATGGCACAGTTGTCTACCAGCATATGCTCCAGTGTGACATCCGGGTAATCTTTTGCAACGTCTTCCACAACGGATCGCCACAGTCTGGAAGAATCCAGAACGTTTGCCTTATCCACACTGGTTACTTTATGGCGGCGTTTTCTTGCAATGTCAAATCCACGGACAGCGATACGGCGGATCTCATTCTCATCATAAGAAAGGGTATCAACGGCTTTGCGTACTCCGTTCTCCTCGGTTGTGTGACGCTCTCCGAAATACAGACCGCCGGTCAGCTCACGCATGATCATCATATCAAAACCGTCACCGATGATATCATCACGCAGTGGGCAGGCCTCTTTTAATTCTTCGTACAGGTACGCCGGTCTTAAGTTTGCAAACAGATTCAGCTCTTTGCGGATTTTTAAGAGTCCTGCCTCCGGACGAAGGTTCGGTGCCAGTTTGTACCACGGGGATGTCTTTGCATCTCCGCCGATGGAGCCCATCAGAACGGCATCGCTTGCTTTTGCGGTTGCGATCGCCTCATCTGTCAGAGGCACACCATGTACATCGATGGATGCTCCTCCCATTAAAACTTCTGTATATTTTAATTCAAAACCATATTTTTTTCCTGCTGCATCCAGCACTTTCTGTGCTTCACGCACGATTTCCGGTCCGATACCGTCACCTGGAATGACTGCGATGTTGTAACTCATATCCTTTTCCTCCGTTCTCATCTGCAGTTTTGCATATGCCTGCATATCTCTGCATACATCCTGGTAAAGTATTGTTCTTGTTTTTTCTCTTGAAACTTTACCGCTTTAATTCTATATGATAATGCATTTTGGTACAGATTTCAACCTTAATAACAACAAAAAAAGCGGCTATCCGTCATTTTCCTTACGACAAATAGCCACTTTTTCAAAAATCTGAACTATTTTATTCTCTTATCTGCCGAAATTCTTCTCTTTTTTACGGCAAAAGACAGTGCCATCCAGATCCATGCCGCCACACTCAGCACCGTACCGGGAATGATCCATGGGCTGATATAGTGCATTTCAACCGTATGCTCTCCTTTTTCGATCAAAACACCGGTATAAGCAACGCTGCTTGTAAAGGTTTTTGCTTCTTTTCCATCGATATAAATGTGCCATCCTTCACTGTACGGCACGGCCAGCTGCAGGATTTTATCCTCGGATACTGAAATTTTTCCGCTGATCCGGTTTGTACTCTGTTTTACCTCCGTCATAGATTCTTCTCGCCGCTCTTTTGTCTGTTCTTTGATAAAGCTTTCGGAAATCCCCCGGATCTCCATATCGTTCAGTTTGTAAGTATGCGATTTGTGAAAACACAGGCTGCAGGTTCCCATCTGTGCAACTCCGAGATTGACTGCAATAAAGTCCCGATTCATCTCTTTTTCATTGCTCACCGCACACATCGGGATTTCAAACCTTGCTTTTTTGCTTTTCACAGAAAGAATCTGCTTTTTTCTTACCTTCGATCTGGAGGACAGGCCTTTCAACACCAGATAAGTCTCTGACTTCTCTTCTGTCTGAAACTTCAGTTTCATTCTGCCTTGTTTTTTCCCTTTTAACGTTCCATCTTTCCAGGATGCCCGATCCTCTCCTGTAATTTTCAGATTTCCACCTATAACAGCACCATCAGAAGGACGCTTTCCTCTTTCAAAAGTCTTCCCCTGTTTTTCCAGGATTTTTTCAGCATCGTCATCTAAAACGGCATACTCCAGAAGTGCTGCCTGCCGCTCAAGCGGTGTAAGGCTGTCATAATCCTCTTTGTGCATGATCTTATCATAAGTATAACCGACCGGCAGAGCATCCTCATTGACCGTGATCCTTTTTTTGTCAGACTGATAACGGACACAGAGCATATTTTTGAGAATCTGCCGGTTTTCAAGTCCATGCATGACATTCGGACGTTCATATTTTGCCATTCCAAGTGAAACATAGAGATCTTTCATGGATTTCGGGATCACACTGTAATAAAACTCCGTTGTATTGATCTTTGCTGCCAGCGAGCAGTTATACAGGGAGGACGGCAGTTCCACCCTGTAAAATCCGTCTTCCGCAAGCTTTGCATTCTGCACATTTTTTACGGCACGGTTCAGTAACACAGACTCCGACACGCCTCTTTTTGTAAAACGTGCGGCATAAGAATATCCGACCGGTGTAAAGAAGGTGATGAGATTGCAGCAGACACCGGCAAACACAACGAAAGACACCAGACATCCCGCCAGTCTTTTTCTCTGCTTTCGCTCCAGAATCGCTCCAAGTGCAAATGCCAGAACGGTCACTGCAAGAGCTGCGATCGCATATCGCATGGCTTTTCCGTTCGATGCGGATAATGCTGCAGCAAGGATGCCCGCTGCCACTCCAAGGATCAGGAATATTTTTGTATTCTGTTCTTTTAAATCTGCAACCGCCTGTGCTGCCATCAGGGCACATAAAAATGCCATGCCGTAACTCCAGCGGTTTGTCACATAAGCAAAACCATTCATCATTTTTCCGCCAAACGGAATACAGAGCAGCACAAGCAGCACAACAAATCCGATCTTCAGCTGGCAATTTTCCCGACTCCTTTTTTTTGACGTAAAGAGCATCAACACACCGGCAAGACCGCCGATCGCCGTTCCATGTACTGTCCAGCCGTTCGTCATCGGAAGTGTCTGGAAAAATCCGAGGATCATTTTCCGGTAGTGTGCAATGCTGTAAAAGTTCTGTGCCTCTTCCACCGCAGTGTCTACTCTTGCATTGTGAAGAAAGGCATAGACGGACGGCAGAATGATCACTGCTCCAAGGCATACACCCCAGATCCACGCCGCCGCCATTTTTAAGATCAGCAGTAGGATCTTTCTGATTCCGTATTCCCGATAATGTCCGAAAAGCCGTACACACAGATAAATGCCGCACAGTATGGTGTTCATGTACATGAAATAGTAGTTGCTCATAAAGGCAAGTGCCACCGATACGCTTAAAAAGCAGATGCTTTTCTTTTGCAGGACTTTCTCCGTTCCGGAAAGCAGCAGCGGCAGATACAGCATACCATTTAAAAACAGTGGATGCTTCATCCCGCCCATCAGTGCAAAACTGCAAAATACATACAGCCAGGAACCACACAGTACGGAGGCTTTTCTTTGAATCCCGGCCGTGCTGCAATAATAAGAAAAAGTAAGGCCTGAAAGATACATCCGAAACAGAATCAGAAACATATACATCTGATCCAGATGGTTATCCGCAAAAAATACGGTCAGCAAATTGACGGGATCCCCAACGCCGTAATAGTTCAGCGTCCCGATCACATCAAACCCCTGTCCAACCGAAAAATCAACCATCGGCAATGCAAAATTTCCATGTAAAAACTGCCGCAGCGTATTACGGATCCACATCAGCACTGCATAATGCTGTGCCACACCGTCCACCATTTTGGTAAAAGATGCATGTTCCTTTGCAAAGATCAGTAATAATAAAAGTGCCGCTGCCAGAAAACCGGCTGTATACATGCAAAAATACTGCACGTTCCCTTTCCTGCATTTCTCTTTTTCTCTCATTTTCTTCCCCTCTTCTTTATTTTCCCTTTTGGTTTCCTTTTGTAAGAAAACAGTGATAAACGGTTCTGCGATTTCTGTTCGTCTTTCCGGTTTCGCAGATATTCCGTACTTTTCTGACAGGCTACTACGTATTTATAGTATTGTCAATAGCATCTGGAAAGCTTTTACATTACTTTTACATTATGCATTTATGTTGTTTATCTTTCTTAGTTTTTTATGAAGATTTCAACATCATATTGTAAGCAAATGCTTCTGTATACATTTGTAAAATACTTTATTAACTTAACTTGCAAAAGTGTCGCAATACAAAAACGGGGAGGCTGCCCTCCCCGAAATGTTGTTGTAAAATGGATCCGGATACAATCCATCTTTCATCTTTTTCTTTTATAATTCTGCTTTTATAATTCTAACTGATATCCAGAAATTTCTTTCCAGCCATGGTTACCAAATACATCCTCTGCATATACATTCTCCACGCGATAGGTACCCTTTTCTTTGTTTGCACTTCCTTCGTAATATCCTGTTTTTTTATTATATTTCATTTCGATTTCCGTCTCTACTGCTACCGGATGATCTGTGCTGACAGGCCCTTTTAAAGTCAGTGTTACTCTTTTGATGCTGCTGCTATCCGTTACTTTTATACGGCAGCTGATCTTTCCACCTTTTTCCGTGTCTGCCACTTTTTCTACCTGCAACGTGTCAGCGTGAATTTCCGGTTTTTTATGATCTGCCTTGGTCTTCCGGATCTTAATATTTCCTTTTGAGAGATCACTTCCCGGATAGGACCGGTTTCCAAGTTTGTGGTTATAATACGCATACCAGGATGCGTAGATATCGTCAAAAACACGATTCACATCAATACTCCAGATACGCCAGGTTCCCTTCTGCATTCCCTTTTCTACTTTGAAATTTCCAACCCATCTGCCGCTGCTCTTTTTATACTGAAGCGGTACGTAGTACACCTGCGTTGACGGTGAATCATAGCACACGTAAACATTTTTCATCTTTCCATATCCCCTGTTTACGATTTTCATGCTGATTTTGCATTTATCTCCCGGCTTCAGATTTTTACTGCTGACTTTTACATCCGATACCTTAAGATCATACTTTTTTCTGCTTTTTGCCGAGGTCGGAAGAACCAGAAGCATGGATGCACATAAAAACAGTATCAGAAATGCTGCGATTTTCTTTGTTCGTTTCATAATTTATATAGCCCCTTTTTACGATATTTTTATTTTTCTGTATTCGCTTTCTTTTCATGCTACATCATCCATTTCCTTCGCATGTATGATATGTAAAACGGCCGTTTATATTACCCCCCTCTTATGTGCTCAGCCGTTTATTACCTGATATTTTCCACTATTTCTGTCACTCTCCTGCTTTCGTGGATATCTTATTTTTACAATACTAGATTTTTATAGTATTGTAAATAGCATCTGAAAACCTTTTACATTACTTTTACATCAAATCCTTTTTTATTCCTTGATCGACACTGTTTTATAAGGGATATTATTCTTTTTTGCATATTTATATGCCGCTGAATTTTTCACACAGTAAATTTTTTTCACGCATCCATCACCTTTTCCAAATGCATTTTTTCCAATATTTTTCACTGTAGCCGGAATATAAATTTTCAGATTTCTGCACCCTGCAAATGCTTCTTTTCCAATTGTTCTGACCTGATTCGGAATACTAATTTTTTCGAGATCAGTGCTCCCCTTTAAAAATCCCGCTTTTATATATTTTAATTTTGATGGAAGCTTTATAGTTTTCAGTCCACTTATCTGATATATGTTTCCCGTATACACAGACTTTCCTGCCAGATAAATCTTTCCTATCGTACATTCAGATACAATGCTCTTACTGTTTTTCTTTGTAAAAGTGGATGGAAAGGTAATCGCTTTGAATGTACATTCATCAATCTGAATTTTCCTGACAGACTCTGGAAGAATCAAATGCACTCTTCCCTGCGGAGGATCAAATTCTCCATGGAGTGTAACTTCCGTTACCGGTCTTCCAAGAATCTCTGCCCTTACTTTTACTTTTCTTCCATCTTCCATATTTCCATTGTTTTCATCAAATGCAACGACTGCATAATCATCGGTTTCCATCCGATACTGATACACCACCTTGTCTATCACCACCGCATAGTCATACTCAGATGTCTCCGGGCTTCTCTTATTGACAAAAACATCTGTTTTTCTTGGTTTTGCAATCGGTTCTCTTTCACTTTCTGTCTGTTTTTCTGTCTCCTGTGGTATATCATCTTCTGAAATTCCAAGGCTTACACTTAAGTCTGACAAATCTTTGCGGATTGAGTTTTCAGGCTGGTAATATCCGTATGATTCGCATTGTGAATTATAATAAAAAATTTCATTTCCGAACAGATCTGCCGCTGTTATACCTGCCACCAGATACTTTCCTTTTCCCTGTGTACTGCTTCCTTCGTAATAGCCTGTCTTTTTATTATACTTCATTATAATACTAATATCCGGTATCAGCTTTTTACCTTCTTCCGGTCTTTTTGCAAAGATAATTCTGACAAAAGAAATACCACTGTTGTCCGTTACCTTTAGTCGGCAATTTATTATTCCGCCCTTTGCCGTAACCTGCTCGTTCCAGGTTTTTAAATTGTTCCATCTTATCTTCGGTTTTTTATAATCCGCTTTCGTTCCACTAATCTGGATATTTCCCTTTGAAAAATCCGCACCTGGTGTAATCAATTTATCTAAATTTTTGTTATAACAACTATAATGATACTCTTCATCATAATTTTTATCTGCTGTAACACACCAGATCTTCCAGATCCCTTTTTCCATTCCTTTATTTACTGTAAAATTGCCCGTCCATCTTTTACTTTTCTTTTTATATTTCAGCAGAACATCATAATACTGACGTTTCGGTCCCTGATATGTAACAGTCAAACGTTGAATTTTCCCTGTTCCTTTGTTTTTAACCTTCATGCTGATTTCACATTTTTCTCCTGCTTTCAGCTTCTTTTTATTGACTTTCAAATCTGAAAACTGAAGGTCATAACGGCTCTTTTTTCTGGCAGCAGATACAGGCATTACAGACAACATCGAAACACATATCAACAATAACAACATAGAAAAACCAGATTTTTTCACTTTATAAAATTCTCCTTTTTGTTTCATTTGACTACATCTCCTCTTTTTTATATAGTGTTATTCTAGTATTTTACATTTGTTACCCTCTGGAAGGCATCCGTTTCATTACTTTCTGTTTTCAAGTGAATATTGCAAGCCATAACAATGTATCCGTCTTCATCCAGCCCCAGTGACTCCACTTCGTATTTTGTATGTGTATTGTGCATATCAAACGTAATCATATCTTTTGGGCTAAACATTTTCTTTCCATTATAGGTAGTATATGAACCATTCAGATCATATACTGCTATTTTACTTATTGTTAGAGTGCTGTCGTTCATTGTCTGGAACAATAAACCTTTAGATGGTTCATAATGAATATCCTGAACATGCTTATATGTCCATTTTGTATTTATATAAAACTCGTTTGAAGAATCATATTTTACTGTCGGATTAGCTGTATTCTGGCCTTCCAGAACCCCAATACCGAATCGTGCTCTTTGATTTTCCGGACTATCTCCTACGCGAATCAGATAATGATAATTACTATAAAAAGCAAGTGCCGGAATTTTCTTTTCAGATTTAAATATAACTTTCCGATCCCAGTCACCTTTAAACCCACGTGGTACACGAACAATATAATTCTCCCCATTAAGTCCGTTAGACACCCCAAACAACAAATTAGAATTGCTACATGTCATACAGTTCCCATGTCCCAAAAGTCCTTTAGGAGTTGTATATCTTAAAGAAACTTTGTCATTAACATCACTGCAATAATGTACAACACTGTACTCATTTCCGCTTGCAGTTTTTAATCCCCAAGCTTTCTTTCCGTCAATTTCCATACAACCAAAATTAGTACAATTTTTTACATTCACTACGTTTTTTACCATTGCCAACGTCTTTACTTTTCCTTTAATATTTGCCATACTATCTCCTTTCTGTACTTCATTTACTTGTTATTTGCACCTTAGCATGAAATAGTGTTATTGTCAATCTTATTTTTATTAAATATGTTTATTTTTTTCTATATAATATAAAATTATTATTTTTTTGTTAAATAAAGAGAAAAAATATTTATATTCGCAAAATTTTATATATAAACACAAATTTTAACAAAATATCGCTCAGGAAATTCTCAATTGTAAGGTAGAATAGGCGGGTGAAATTTTCATCCCCCTCATCAAACCGTGCATAAGTTTCTCCCTCACACAGCTTTCCGACATTCTTCTTTCTACAGCATTACGTCATGCTCTAGCCATTTTCTTTAATCCTTTTCCATAAATGCTATTTCTTACAAATCCCACCTTTGACATACAATTATGTCTCTGGTATTTCTTGTTATACCATCTTGTAAAAGTGCAAATAATGTAGCAGTCTAGTGCCGCATCCACTTTTCGTTTCTCTTGGCGGAATGATACAATTGCTCGCCCCTTTTTCAAGGTTACTTTATCCACTCGCTTAGCACCCTGTATTACTACACGGCTCACTGGCGATTATCGTGACCGGACTTACACTGGCAAGTGTAGTCCAGCTTTGCTGGAGACACGCATAAAAAAAGTACAGAAACAATTCCCACGTCTCTGTACTTTTTCACATCTTTTATTTGCTTTCTTCTGCCTTTTCTACTTCAGCGATTGCTGATTTTTTCATTGGAATACGGCAGTTTTTGTTGCTTCCGAATTCTACGATCACGTCTTCGTCTGTCAGATCGATCACAACTCCGTAAAATCCGCTTGTTGTAACAACGCTGTCACCTACTGCAAGGCTTGCCAGCATTGTGTCCAGTCTTTTCTGTTCCTTTTTCTGCGGTCTTACCAGCAGGAACCACATAACTGCACAGATCACCACGATGTAGATCAGGGTGAATCCCAGTCCGCCTGCTGTTGAAGATGTACTTAATAAATTCATATTTACCTCCTGGTCATGCGTATTTCGCTTAAATTTCGGGCTTTCCCGAAAAAGTGTCACTAACCTATATCATACACAATCCTTGCCTGTTATTCAAGCATTATTTTCAAATCCTGACAGTTTTTCTTTTTTAAATGCCTTATAATTGCCGGCTTCAATGGCATCTCGGATTTCTTCCATCAGATGATTGTAAAAATACAGGTTATGCAGCACACACAGACGCATGCCCAGCATTTCTTTTGCTTTCAGCAGATGTCGGATATACGCCCTACTGTAGTGACGGCATGCCGGACACTGGCATCCTTCTTCAATCGGCTTCGGATCCAGCTCATATTTTGCATTGAACAGATTCAGCTTTCCATGATTCGTGTAGACATGGCCATGGCGGCCGTTTCTGCTTGGATAAACACAGTCAAAGAAATCAACTCCCCGGTCTACTGCTTCCAGAATATTTGCCGGTGTACCAACCCCCATCAGATAAGTTGGCTTATCCACCGGAAGCTCCGGTACGACTGCATCCAGAATACGGTACATCTCCTCATGGCTCTCACCGACTGCCAGGCCGCCGACTGCATATCCGTCCAGATCCAGCTCACGGATCTGCTGTGCATGCTCGATACGGATATCTTCGTAGATCGCACCCTGGTTAATACCAAAGAGCATCTGATGCTGATTGATCGTATCCGGCAGGCTGTTCAGTCTTGCCATCTCTTCTTTGCAGCGATGCAGCCATCTTGTCGTACGCTCTACCGAACGCTGGACATATTCTCTTTCTGCCACACTGGACGGACACTCATCAAATGCCATGGCGATCGTGGACGCCAGATTGGACTGGATCTGCATGCTCTGTTCCGGTCCCATGAAAATCTTTCTGCCGTCTACATGGGAATTGAAATATACGCCTTCTTCTTTGATCTTTCGAAGACCCGCCAGCGAAAATACCTGAAATCCACCGGAGTCTGTCAGGATCGGTTTGTCCCATACCATAAATTTATGCAGTCCGCCCATCTTTTTTACAACCTGATCACCCGGTCTTACGTGAAGGTGATAGGTGTTGGACAGCTCCACCTGTGTGCCGATCTGCTGCAGATCCTCGGTCGATACTGCTCCCTTGATTGCTGCTGCCGTTCCGACATTCATAAAAACAGGGGTTTGTATCACGCCATGCACGGTGTGAAACTCACCCCTTTTTGCGTTGCCATCTCTTTTTATCAGTTTATACATGATTTCCTCCAATTTCATTCGAATGCATACAAACTTTGGTGCATCCTTACGTCTGTTCAAGTATTATAGCCCTATTTGGAGGATTTTTCAAGTAGTTCACCGGGGAATCATCCCCGGTGTCCCGCTAAAGGCTGGATTGGCTGACTACCATATAAATAGAAGCAGAACTCTTTCCGGTCTGGAAATATCCGGCAGGATTACATATCTTCTGTTAAAATCCCATGATCACGAAGCAGTTTCTCAATGACGGTTCCTTTTACCACTTTGATGACCGGTTTTTTCAGTGCGTTCAGCGGTCCAGGCAGCTGGATCTCCAGCGGTGATTTGCCATCCATCAGTTTGACGGAACTGTCAAGCAGTTCACGGATATCGTAAACGCTTCCCCATACTTCCGGTACGCCGCGGTCCACACCAAGCAGTCCGTAAACAGCCTCCATTGCGGTTCTCACTGAATACTCGGTTGTGAAGACGGTATCACGCGGAGTCTCTGCGAACTGTCCGAGGAATGCGAAGTTTGTACATCCATCCGGGATGACATCCGGTCTGTCACCTTTGGTTCTTGGCATGAAAAATGCAGTGATATACGGCATCATCGTCGGTACGCAGACAGCACTGTTCTCTGCCAGTTCCTCGATCTTGTCGGTTGGAACGCCCAGGTGATACAGCCATTCTTCGGTAATCTCTTTTCCGGTACATTCTTTCATCGGTTTCTTGATATAATCGCCCGGCACATCCGTAAACAGTCCATATACCCATACGCAGACTTTTTCTTTATCCTGCTCTTTGAACTGTCCCTGACGGTTGATCGTCCAGCTGAGCAGCCACTTGGAGTCCTGACAGCTTACAATTCCTCCGGTTACCACTTTTCCGCTTCTCGGATCACGTTTGCAGATGTTTGTGATATACGGAATGATCTTGTCATCCAAAGTCGTGATCGTTGCTGACTCCCAGTTTGTCTTCTCGATATCCGAGCAGAATTTCTCCGGATGTCCAAAAGACGGATCCTGTTTTGCAATGTTTTTCCACAGATCCCAGCATCCGCTTCTGCGTACTTCTGCATCTGCATCCGGTGCATGGTTCTGATCTCCGTAAATGGTTCCTTCCGTACAGCTTCCGTTTGTGACAAAGACAAGGTCATCTTCTGTCAGGAGAATATTGTCCTCTTCTCCGTTCACTTTGCATTCAATCGATGTTGCGATCTTTTTGCCTTCTTTAAAGGTAAATACAACGTTTGTCACTTCGGTGTTGAACTGGAAATCTACGCCTGCTTCTTCCAGATATTTCTGCATCGGCAGGATCAGGGATTCATACTGATTGTATTTGGTAAATTTCAAAGCACTGAAATCTGGCAGTCCGGCGATGTGATGAATAAATCTCTGGAAGTAGAGCTTCATTTCCAGTGCACTGTGCCAGTTTTCAAATGCAAACATCGTTCTCCAGTACAGCCAGAAGGTGGAATCAAACACTTCGTCATCAAATACATCTTCGATTGTTTTATCATAAAGATCTTCGTCTTTTGTCATGAACAGTTTCATGATCTCCATGCAGCCTTTCTGGCTTAAATTGAACTTGCCATCGGTATGTGCATCTTCTCCACGATTCACAGTTGCTCTGCAAAGAGAGTAGTTCGGATCTTTTTTATTCAGCCAGTAATATTCATCCAGAACAGATACGCCCGGTGTTTCGATGGACGGAATGCTGCGGAACAGATCCCACAGGCACTCGAAATGATTCTCCATCTCTCTGCCGCCTCGCATCACATAACCGCGGGACGGATCAAAGATACCGTCACAGGCCCCTCCGGCGATATCCATTGCTTCCAGAATGTGGATATGGGATCCTTTCATCTGCCCGTCTCTTACCAGAAAGCAGGCTGCTGCCAGAGATGCCAGTCCGCTTCCGACAATGTAAGCATTTTTGCCATCGACACCTTCCGGTTTTTCCGGTCTTGCAAAAGCTTCGTAGTTGCCGTTACTGTAATAAATACCTTTGCTGTTCTTTTCATATTTTCCACGCTCGGTATTGCGGTAATTTTTTCTCTCGTCTTCTCTTTTTTTGCTTATCTCTTTCTGTTTATGCTCATTTTCTTTTGTTTTCTTACTCAGAAGCATCGCTGCTCCGGCTCCGGCTGCTGCTGCCATCGTATATTTTAACCCTTTTTTCATATTGAATGCCCACCTTTCCAATGTTTGAGGCTAACCTTCCTGCCTCCTCCATCCTGTCTTCGTTTTCTTTGGAAATTTCCTGTTTCAATCCAGTTCTTTCTGAATTGCCTACATTCTAACATTAGTATGCCCGGGATTCTATTGACAAAACAGGCCAGATGATAAAATTTTTGTCATCTGACCTGTTTTGTAAGCTTTTTGCTGTGATTTTGTACCTTACTTGTTGCAGTACAAAACTTCACTGATATTTATCTGCGGATGGACTGTGCCATTCTGTGATACTGATGGCGGATTCCGCGGATCACGGTTCCGTACGCCATAATATTTTCCGGCAGTGCCATTCCCACGTATCCGGAATCACCGATGTGGTGGATGTCGGTTCCTGCCATCTTGCACTCCAGTGCGATGCGTTTGATCGTATCGGTGTCCGCACCTTCCTGAGAAGTTCCGATCGATGTGATCGTCAGCTTTTTCAGGCTGTGTGCATAACTGATCAGTTTCCGCACATATTCGGTCGTGATGCCAGGCACGGTTCCCGGTGCCGGCAGCAGAATGATATCGGCTCCTGCCTCTGCAAACTGGCGGATATCTTCTTTCGTGATGATGTTCTCGCCGCCTTCGCCGATGATACCGGAGGCATGCATTTTCCCGGCTGCCAGCATGATCTTCTCTCCGACTGCCTCTGAGATCGCTTTCAGGGAAGAAATGATCGCCGGATTGCTCACTCCATTTCCCGGATTGCCGGTCAGAACGATCAAATCCACGCCCATTTTCTGAGCCTGAATGGCATTTTCCACCGTTGCATAACGTCCGGCACTCATCTCCCACAGGGTCTCTTTGTTATCGGAAGCATAGCTTTCTTCCACCGGTTCCAGATTGATGCCGACCATACGTCCGGTCAGACGTTTTACTTCTCGTACCGTCTCTTCTTTTTCCACTTCCGGCAGTGCCATGATTTTTGGCTCCTGCACATCAAACATGTTCAGAAGGATCAGGTCTGCTCCCATGGAAGCTGCAAACTCTGCATTGGTCACATCGGTAAGCAGAGGAATCGTGATGCCGATCGTCTCACTTGCAAGAACCCTTCCCTCGCTGCCTGCGATCGCTTCGATCAGTTCACTTTTTGTTGCATGCGTCATTTCTTCTGCTGTCATATTCAAAATACGTTTTGCCATATCAGATTCTCCTTCTTGCTTTGCTGATAAAAAGCGAAAAAAATCTGCCCGAAGACAGATTTTCTTCTATCATGTTCCATACAGTTTCCTGTATTTTATTCTTGCTCTTAATCCGGCATATCGCCTGCTTCTCCGGAAGACTCGCCAAGTGTGATCCACTTCAGGTAAGCATTGATAAACAGGTCAATACCGCCGTCCATCACGCTGTCCACATTTCCTGTTTCTGCATTCGTTCTGTGGTCTTTTACCATCGTATACGGCTGCATGACATAGGAACGGATCTGGTTTCCCCAGCCAATCTCCTTGACTTCACCGCGGATACCGGAAAGCTTCTCTGCATTCTCCTGCTGCTGCAGCAGATACAACTTTGCTTTCAGCATCTGCATCGCTTTGTCTTTGTTCATGTGCTGGGAACGCTCATTCTGGCACTGAACAACGATGTTGGTCGGCAGATGGGTGATACGGATCGCCGAGGAGGTCTTGTTGATATGCTGACCGCCGGCTCCGCTGGAACGGTAAGTATCGATACGCAGATCTTCATCCCGGATCTCGATATCGATGTCTTCCTCAATATCCGGCATGACATCGCAGGATACAAACGAGGTCTGTCTCTTTCCAGCCGCATTGAACGGTGAGATACGGACCAGTCTGTGGACACCCTTTTCGGATTTGAGATAGCCGTAGGCATTTTCTCCGTTAACCTGGAAGGTAACGGACTTGATGCCCGCCTCATCACCATCCAGATAATCCAGCACATCCACTGCAAAACCATGTTTGTCCGCCCATCTGGTATACATACGGTACAGCATGCCCGCCCAGTCGCAGGACTCTGTTCCGCCTGCTCCCGCATGGAGCGTCACGATCGCATTATCTTTATCGTATTCTCCGGATAACAGTGTTTTTATACGGATATCATCATAAGTTTTCCTGAAATCATCCAGAAGATCCTGAATCTCTGGTATCAGAGATTCATCGTTTTCCTCTGCTGCCATCTCGATCAGAGTTTCGATCTCATCAAACTCATCTTTTAACTTGGCATAAATGGCGATATCGTCTTTCATGCTCTTTAAATTTTTCATGGATTCCTGTGATTTTTCTGGGTTATCCCAGAAATCAGGAGCTTCCATCTCTCTTTCTAATTCCTGGATACGCTGCTCTTTGTTAGCCAGGTCAAAGTGAATCCCTCACTTCCACTAATGGTTCCTTAAAATTGTTTAATTCATACTTAAACTGATCTAATTCAACCACTTGCTTCACCTCTTTCTTTTTTATTTTCAGTCACTGCGAGGTGTTTATTTCTTTCTTCCGCAGCACTGTTTATATTTCTTTCCGCTTCCGCATGGGCACGGATCGTTTGGATAAATCTTCTTTTCTTCACGTTTCTGAGGTGCATTCTGTACGGAATCATCTTTGTTTGTTCCGGTTACTTTTGCAACTTCTTCACGTTCTACTTTCTGTTCCATGCTTACATGGTACAGAAGCTTCAGAGTGTCTTCCTGGATTGCCGCAGACATTGCATCGAACATCTCGTAAGCACTCATCTTGTATTCTACCAGAGGATCTTTCTGACCGTAAGCCTGAAGTCCGATACCCTGACGCAGCTGATCCATATCGTCGATATGATCCATCCACTTGCGGTCGATGACTTTCAGAAGGATCACTCGCTCCAGTTCACGGATCTGTTCCGGTTCCGGGAACTCTGCTTCTTTCATCTCATACAGCTTCACAGCCTGCTCTTTGAGCATCTGTTTGAGCTCATTTTTCTTCATTTTCTGTGAAATCTCAATCTTCGGCAGCGGAATGATCGGGATCAGAAGTCCGTTCAGTTCCTGAAGATTCCATTCTGAAGTATCCTGATCATCAGAAATGCACATATCAACGGTATTGTCCACGATGTCTGTGATCATCTTGAAGATAGAATCACGCATACTCTCTCCGTCCAGAACACGGCGACGCTCTTTGTAAATGATTTCACGCTGCTCGTTGTTGACCTGGTCGTACTCCAGCAGGTTTTTACGGATACCGTAGTTGTTTCCTTCGATCTTCATCTGTGCTTTCTCGATTGCACTGGAAAGCATTTTGTGCTCGATCTGCTCGTTTTCTGCAACACCGATGGATTTAAAGATGCTCATCAGACGCTCGGAACCGAACAGACGCATCAGGTCATCTTCCAGCGAAATATAGAATCTGGATTCTCCCGGGTCACCCTGTCGTCCGGAACGTCCGCGCAGCTGATTGTCGATACGTCTGGATTCATGACGCTCGGTACCGATGATCTTCAGACCGCCGGCTGCCTTTGCCTCATCATCCAGCTTGATATCGGTACCACGGCCGGCCATGTTCGTTGCGATCGTAACGGCTCCGTGACGACCTGCCTCTGCTACGATTTCAGCCTCCAGCTCATGGAACTTCGCATTGAGGACTTTGTGCGAAATGCCGCGTCTCTTTAACATACCGCTCAGAAGTTCGGATGTCTCAATGGTGATGGTACCAACCAGAACCGGCTGTCCCTTTTCATGGGCTTTTTCAATTTCATCCACAACGGCATGGAATTTTTCTTTTTTGGTCATGTATACCGCATCATCCAGGTCTTTACGGAGAACCGGTCTGTTAGTAGGGATTTCAACTACGTCCATTCCGTAGATATCACGGAACTCTTTTTCTTCGGTAAGTGCAGTACCGGTCATGCCGGCTTTCTTTTTATATTTATTGAAGAAGTTCTGGAATGTGATCGTTGCAAGTGTCTTGCTCTCACGTTTTACCTTTACATGCTCTTTTGCCTCGATTGCCTGATGCAGGCCATCCGAGTAGCGTCTTCCCGGCATGATACGTCCGGTAAACTCGTCTACGATCAGTACTTCATCATCTTTTACTACATAATCCTGATCACGGTGCATCAGACTGTGTGCACGCAGTGCCAGGTTGATATTGTGCTGGATCTCCAGGTTCTCCGGGTCGGAAAGGTTATCGATCTGGAAGAACTGTTCTACTTTCTTAACACCGTCCTGTGTCAGTGTTACGACTTTATCTTTTTCATTTACGATATAGTCACCAGTCTCTGTGATCTCCTCGCCCATAATGGCTGACATTTTAGTCACTTCACCGCTGGCTTCACCACGCTCCAGCTGTTTTGCCAGAATGTCGCAGACTTCGTACAGTTTTGTGGACTTGCCGCTCTGACCGGAAATGATCAGCGGTGTACGTGCCTCGTCGATCAGGACTGAGTCCACCTCGTCGATGATCGCATAATGCAGATCTCTCTGAACGAGCTGTTCTTTATAAATAACCATGTTATCACGCAGATAATCGAAACCGTCCTCGTTGTTGGTGATGTAAGTGATATCGCAGTTATACTGTTTACGTCTCTCTTCACTGTCCATGGAATTCAGTACACATCCAACGGTCAGGCCAAGAAACTCATGGACTTTTCCCATCCACTCAGAATCTCGATGTGCCAGATAATCATTGACCGTTACTACATGAACTCCTTTTCCTTCCAGAGCGTTCAGATATGCCGGTAAGGTAGATACAAGTGTTTTACCTTCACCTGTTCTCATCTCTGCGATACGCCCTTGATGCAGAATGATACCTCCGATCAGCTGTACACGGTAATGTTCCATATTCAGTACGCGTCGTGCAGATTCACGAACGGTAGCGTATGCCTCAGGAAGCAGGTCATCCAGAGTCTCTCCTTCTGCCAGTCTTTTTTTGTATTCTGCTGTTTTGCCTCTCAGTTCTTCGTCAGAGAGCTCTATCATTGTCGGACGCAGTTTTTCAATTTTTTCAACCAGCGGCATAATTCGCTTTACTTCACGTTCACTATGCGTACCGAACATTTTCTGAAACACATTCATTGTCTATATTCTCCTATCACATTAATTACCTTAAAAAACAGTTCCATTCTATCACTTTATCACTTCATAGACAATTAAATTTTTGTAAATAACCTATGAACAGCGGATAAGAACTTAAAAAGTTGCCGCAGACATGCGTTCACCAAAAAATCTACGGCTGAACTGTGCATCCTGCGGCAGCTATTGATTTATTTTACTGTTTTATTTCAGATGGTGTAGCTCTTTTATCCGGTCGATCCTAGCACTCCGGCTCGATCAGTCCATATGTATTTCCTTTTCTCTTATACACAACGTTGACTTCGTCTGTATCTGCATTACGGAATACAAAGAAACTGTGTCCGAGCAGTTCCATCTGTACACATGCATCTTCCGGGAACATCGGTTTCATACCGAACTGTTTTGTACGGATGATCTTTACTTCCTCTTCTTCACCTTCGTTCTCTTTTTCGATGAATTCTTTGCGGAGGTTTCCTCCGTCTTTATGTTTGCCTATAATTTTTGTCTTATATTTACGAAGCTGTCTTTCAATGACTTCTTCCACAAGATCAATAGAAACATACATATCATTGCTTACCTGCTCTGAGCGGATGATATTTCCTTTTACCGGAATGGTTACTTCGATTTTCTGTCTGTCTTTTTCCACGCTCAAAGTTACAATAATCTCTGTCTCAGGAGTGAAATATTTTTCAAGCTTTCCAAGCTTTTCTGTGACTGCACTTCTTAACCCCTCTGTCACTTCGATATTTTTTCCACGAATTGTAAAACGCATGATACCCAACTCCTTTGCATCTATATTTGCAGTTGAAACTGCTATGTGAACATTATAGCAATTTTCCACAATATTTTCAATCACTTTTGCAAAGTTTTTAGTTTTTTTATACTATCTTATGAATTCTCATCCAAATTGGCGGCACACACACGCAGAACTTCCCGGTAAGGCATGCTTCCCCCAAAGAGATCCAGGGCACTTCCTATCGTAACATCGATGTGATCTCTGCCAAGTTTTTTCAGTTCCTGAAGATCTGCAAAACTTCCCACGCCACCGGCATAGGTGACCGGTATGCCCTGCCATCTTCCGAGCATATCTGCCAGTTCTCTTTCGATTCCCTGTGCTTTTCCTTCTGCATCCACTGCATGCACCAGAAATTCATCGCAGCAACCGGAAAGTTCGTCAAGTACCTTCTCGCTTAACTTTACATCGGTAAACTTCTGCCAGCGGTCTGTGACGATAGAGTATCCGTCTTCTTTTCTGCGGCAGCTTAAATCCAGCACCAGATGTTCTTTTCCGACTGTCCGAAGCAGCTTTTCCAGATTTTCTCGGTAAAAAACGCCGTTTTTAAATACAAAGCTGGTAACGATCACATGAGAAGCTCCGGCTTCCAGAAAATCTTTCGCATTCTCATCGGTAATGCCGCCTCCGACCTGCAGTCCTCCTGGATACGTCCGAAGTGCCAGCATGGCCTGCTCTTTTGTTTTTTCATAAAACGGAGAATCTTTTGCATTCAGCAAAATCACATGTCCGCCGCTTATCCGGTCTTTCTGATACATCTCTGCAAAAAATGCCGCATCCTGTGTAGACACAAAATTTTCCTTTGCCTGATCTCCTTCGTCTCTTAAGCTTCCTCCTACGATCTGTTTTACTTTTCCGTTATGTATATCAATGCATGGTCGAAATCTCATACGTTTCTCCTCTTTTTCTGTTATTCAGATCCGACTCTCGAAAACTGACCCTCGATTCCTGTCGTCTCTTTGCATGTTCCTGTCAAAATTGCTATGCATCTGCACGCTGGTCTGATCATTGTACCCACACAGAACCTCTGACGTTTTCATTATAGAAAAGCCTGTTTTCTTTGTCCAGCAGATATTCTCCGGATTTTTGAGAATTGCTTTGTAGCAAAATAATTTTCGTACATCTGGCTGTAAATCCAAAAAAGAAGCCACAGAGGCAGCGTTTCTGCCCCCATGACTTACCTCAGCAAATCCTCATCTTTACTCGGTCATACGACTGCGGCCGGTTGTCTCACCGGTCAGGTCATCAACCACATCTCCGACTGCATCACCTGCATCACGGACGATATCGCCTGCATCATCGAGTACTCCATCTGCTCCGTCTGTGCGGCGTGACTGCGAAGTGTCCGACTGGTTTCTGTTCTTTTTTGTGCTGTTATTTTTCTGTGTGTTGCTTTCTGCCTGTGTACCGCTGCTTCCGTTCTGCATATTGCTTTCCGCCTGTGTACCGCTGCTTCCGTTTTGCATATTGCTTTCCGTCTGTATACCATTGCTTCCGTTCTGCATATTGCTTTCGCTTCCGTTCGTTGCCGATGTATTTCCGTTTCGGTTGCTGCATCCTGTGATACCGGAAAGTGCACAGACAATTCCAAGGACTGCCAGCATGCTTCTTGTTCTTCTCATAGTCTTCTCCTTTTCTTTGCTTTTTCGGAGCTTCTTATGCCCATCCTTAATATGCATCCTGTGTACTTTTTTTATTCATGTTGCTTCGTGTCGATTTTGATTTTCAGAATATATCGTTCTTGTTTTTTCGAATGATCACTTTCAAAGCACACCCATTGTTATCTTCATTATTCTTTCAGGTTGATATCAAACCGGATTCTTTTTCGGAAAATCCTTCTGCAAAACTGTTTTCCGTCAAATGGGATCAGCGGATAGAGATAACTTTCTCCGGATACTGTACGGTTCAGAAGCAGACTTAAGAACGTGATCACCAGACCTGCCGCATATCCGGCAAGTCCGAAAACCGCCGTCAGGATCAGCAGCAGAATCCGCATAAATTTCAGGGCGTATCCCAGTTCATAGCTTGCCTGCGTGTAATTTGCGATTGCCACAAATGCCATATATAACATCGTCTCTGCATTAAACCACCCGGATTGGACTGCAAATTCACCGACAACAAGACCGGCGATCACACTGAGTGGCGTTGTCAGCATACCCGGCGTATTAATCGCTGCCAGTTTCAGACCGTCGATTGCAAATTCCAGGATCAGCAGCTGTGCAAAGAGCGGAACATAGACATCTCCGCTTATTTTAATAAACGCAAACTGCGGTGGTATCCACTGCGGATTCTGTAAAAAAAGCAGCCAGGTCGGGGTCAGAAGCAGTGTCAGCAGTGCTATGACAAACCTTGTAACACGAAGATACGTGCCGGTCACCGGCGGAAAATAAAAATCATCGGCTTCTTCCATAATGTCAAACACCGATACCGGAAGGATCATAACTGCCGGAGAGTTATCCGTTAAAAGCACAATTTTTCCATCCAGGATCTCAGCTGCTGCTGTATCCGGACGCTCCGTATATTTAAATTTCGGAAATGGATTGTACCACTTATGTGGATAAAGACATTCTGCAAGACTCTCCTGGTTCATTGCCAGGGCATCCGTTCTGATCTGCTCCAGTCTTTTTTCGATCTGCTGCAAGAATCCGGAATCCACACGATCTTCCATATAGCACAGCACCACATCGGTATGCGAAGTGCTTCCGACATTTTTCATCTCCATGGACAGTTTCGGATTGCGGATCCTCCTTCGGATCAGTGCTGTATTGGATACGATGGTTTCCACAAAACCATCCCTTGGTCCTCGCAGTACTTTGTCTTTGTCCGGCTCTTCGACACTTCGCATCGGATAGGTACGACAGTCCATGGCAAAGCATCTGGAATACCCGTCAATAAACAGACACATCACGCCCGATAAAATCTGCGTTGTGATCTGCTCACAGTCCTCTAAAAGTTCAACTTCTACATAGGGCATGGCATCTTTTGACAGCTCTTCGCTGTCTTCCGGCAAATCTTCCGGGGTCACAGAATAAAAGAATTCCAGTAACTTTTCCACAATGCTCTCTTTTAAAAATCCGTCCACAAAGTAATAGACTGCTTTTCGGTCTGCTACCATCGTCGTTCTGCTGATGATGTCAAAATTTTTGTCCGTCCGCAGAATCCGGCCGAAATATTTCTGATTTTCTTCCAGGCTTGTCGATAGCTTCTGCTGCACATTTTTCACCTCTTCTTATTACTCACTATCGTGATTATTTCCATTTTTCTGTGTTTTATTCTTTTAGATCTCCATTCTTCCAGTCATACTTATCTGAAATCTGGCAGGCAATTCCGGGCTGCTTTACTGATATTTACTTATTTTTATCTGATATGTCTTTTCTTTCTGAAAAACCATAATATCATGCTCGATGCTGCCATCAGACCTGCGAAGATCCACATTTCCATCCAGGATGCATCATCTGTTTTGGCTGCTGTCACAGCGTTTTCATTATCCGGTGTATTATCTGATGAAAATCCTGAATGGTCGTTTCCGGTTGTTTTATCAAAGTTCTCGGTATCCACACGTTTTTCTGTCTGCACCTGTGCTTCTTTCGTCAGTTCCACCTTGTATTTCTGGACATTTGCAACTGCTTTGACTTTAATCTTTTGATTTTTCGGTTTCTGATAACCTTTTGGCACTTTCTCGACCTGAATGGTATACCAGGATGGGATTACTTTTTCTTTCAAAGCAGTAAGTGTCACATGTTTCCAGATTTTCTTTCCTTTTTCATTAACCACACTGATCTTTACCCCTTCCAGTGGTGTCTGCGTCTTTTTGTCAACGGCTTCGATTTTAATCACTGTCGGACGGATCTCTACCTCAAAATCCTGTATTTCTGACGTATCTTCTCTTACCATGATCTTCGTCTGTGCCGGAAGTACATAGCCATCCGGTACACGGTCTGTTTTCACCTGATAACTGCCAGACGGAACACGTGTATAGGCTTCCGGAAGTTCCAGTGACCGCTCCTCAAACAGATCTCTGATATGTACATAAATCCCGGACCGGATCGTTCTTGTCTGCTTCTTTTCTGCTGCTGAAGACAATGCATAGCCGGTAATCCGGATACAGATTGGTTCCACCAGAACTTCAAATTTCTGTACTTTCGCTGTATCTTTCACCTCAATGTCTGTCACATCCGGATGTACATAACCTTTCGGAATTTCATCCACTACGATCTTATAGTGCCCGATCGCCACTTTTTTAAAGATTTCTGCCTGTTCTGTTCCGGACTCCCAGATGCCGTCCCGTTCCATCGGACTGTTTTCTTTCAGGAGCGTCTCGCCCTGCGGTGTCTCCAGGTGAGCTTTTACATTTCCAAGCGGAACTTTTTTATCTCCGTCTTTTTCAAAAACAGTGATATGAACTTCCGTCGGCGGGTCCTGCATTTCCAGTTTCTGTCCCTGATAAGTGCCATCTTCCTCTTTATGATCTTCCATCTGAAATACCTGTTCTGCTGCTGTTGCATAGCCAGGTGCCGGTGAAAGTTCCCGCAAGGTATAGGTTTTTCCGACTTCCAGCCCTTCCACGCAATGCTCTTCTTTCTCTGTGATCCAGCTTTCGATACAGGTATTTTCCTGATAAATGGCCAGTTTTGCTCCTTCTAACAGTTCTTTTGTATCGGATGCCGTCTTCTTCACAAACACTTTTGTGATCTGATTTTCAAAGATAACCTGGAATTTCTGTACTGCCATCCCGTCTTCTTTCCAGGATGCATCAATCTCTTCTGTCTGTGCTGTCCGGATATAGCCATCCGGTGCCGCAATCTCACGGACTTCATACTTTCCAAGTGGCAGGTCGCTGACAAACAACAAGTTTCCTTCTTTATCACTTTTCTGTGTTTCCAGTAAAGTTCCTTTTTCCAGAAGAACTTCTCCTTTTGCTGTTTTGATATCCTCTGCTGCATACAGTCCGAAAACTGCACCTTCCAGCATTTTCTGTGGATTTTCTTTATCGCATTTTGTCACCCGGATCTCCACTTTCTGGCGTTCGTTGTATACCGGGACCTCTGCTTCTGTGACATCTGCTTCACTTCCATCTGAGGTTTCTGCCAGCACAAACGAAACCTTATCTTTTTTCTTCTGATATCCTTCCGGGATATTTATCTCTTCCAGCTCGTATGTTCCAAGATACATCTGTTCAAACACCAGGCTTCCATCCTGATCAGTATCTCCTTCTGCTTTCGCAGTCTTCTGACTTCGTACCAGATACGGAACAACCTCTCCCGCTTTGCAGATCAGACCGGTCACGCCATCCGGGTGATACAGATCTTCCTTCGCTTTTACTGTAAAGCTTACACCTTTTACGCTTCCTGTTTGATAACCAAACCAGGTTTTGATCTGGTTCCATAATCCCTGTACAATTCCAAGCTTTCTGGATACTTCGTTTAAGATCTCTCCTGTCTTTAAAATTTTCACCTTTCCGGTTATGAAAGCATTTTCCAGATTGAAAACTACTTCTTCCGGCATCTGCTCCATCGTTTCCTCTGTGTACTGCTGTGAAACAGAAAAAGTAACCTCCTGTTTCTGCTCCTGTTTCAGAATGTCTTTCATGGAATCCGGGATCAGGATTTCTTTTTTATAGCCTTTTCTCGGAAGAACTTCCACGATGCGGTACGTTTTTTCCGGATTCAGCCCCAGGATCAGACAGCCCTTTCCTTCCGTATTTTCTGTGCTGACTGCATGCAGAATTTTTCCATCTTCATCGAGGATCTGAAGTTTCGCACCTGCCAGCTCTTTTTTCGTGAGATCATCTCTCAGAAACAGTCTTACTTTTACTGCCGCATTTTCGATCTCGCTCTTCATACGAATGATAAAAATGTGATCCTGGTCTTTATACGGTTCAAAATCAAAAATCCGCTCCGTATCAGATCGATAATATCCATCCGGTGCTTTTGTTTCTTTTACTGCATAGGTGCCAGGCGGCAGATCTGTTTGAAAAACGGCTCTTCCGCTCTGATCTGAAATGGCACGTTCTATCTCCGTTCCTGCCGGCAGCACAACACTTCCGTTTGCGTCCGTAATATCTTTTTTCGCATAAAGTGTGAATTCTGCTCCTTCCGGCCTGTTTTCTTTCTCTCCGTCCACACATTTCTTAAAGACACCGGTCCTTCCTTTCCACTCTTCTCCGATGATCGTTCCCGGCTCTTCCGGTACCGTCGGAGACACCTCCGGGCCATCCGGTTCCTGCCCGATATCAATCTTCTGTCTTTCGTTGAAAAAGGTTTCTGTTGCGGTAATTTCCAGATCTGCACTGTCTTTCCACAACAGTTCTGTGTTTCGTTTTGCATCTTTCTGCTTTCGCGTGTAGCCGGACGGAGCTTTTGTCTCTCTGATCTCATACCTTCCAAGCGGCAGATCCGAAAGAACCGCTTTTCCCTGTTCATCGGTTATCACATGGGCAATGGTCGTTCCCATCAGATAAAGGTCTTTGCTGTAACCGTCCGGATGCGGAATCGTTTCTGCTGCCACAAGGTCATATTCTGCCCCTTTTAGCCCTTTTGTCTCATAGACTATCTTCTGCAGTTTCTGATCTTTAATCTCCGCTTCCGGCACTTCTCCTTCTTTTCGGATCTCCAGTTTTCCGGAAATGGAACGGTTAAACAGGCTGACAACCTGTACACATTCTTTGTCTTCCAGCCGAATCTCTGCCTGATTTTCCTGACACCAAAATACCTTACTTGCGATTCCCTCAAAGAAACGATTTCCCTGTTCGTATCCTTCTTTTACATGCGGGGACTTATAACCTTCTTTTTCCAGAATCTGCCAGTTATATCCTTCTCTTGCCTTTGTCTCCCTGATCTGATAAGTTTCTCCGACTTTCAGCCCCCGGATCAGCACATTGTTGCCATGTATACTGACTGCTTCCTGCACAATCTCACCCTTCGAATCCACGATACTGTATTTTACTCCATCCAGCTCCGTTTCTGTATCATAGTCCATGATATTAATCTGAAGCATTGTTTTATAGTTTTCAAACGTGCGTACATACGATTTGATTGTAGCATCATGCTGTGTGTCTGTTTTGGCATTTGATTTCTTGTCATTTTCTGTCCTGTTTGCCATATTATCTTCGGATCTGCCATCTTCTGCTGCATTTTTGCTGTCATCTTCAGCTGTAAAGGAAATTTCTTCTGTATTATCAGATCGATAATATCCATCCGGTGCTTTTTCTTCTCTGACATAATAGTGTGCCATCGGAAGATCCAGGTCAAAGGCCGCATCCATAATACCGTTTTCCGCTTCTTTTGTCTCTGCGATCGCCAGTCTGGTATCTTTCTTTACCAGGATGCTTTTTTGATCAGCTGCCAAAATATCTTCTGCCGCATAAAGCCCAAACTTTGCTCCTGTAAGTTTTTCTTTTGTTTCTGTATCTTTCTTTTCAATCTGGATCTGTGCTCTCTGTCTTGGAATTTCATACAGTTCACTCTGATACCGGATTGGAACTTCCTGTCCGGCATATCGGATCTCAAATGTTCTTGCCGCCTGATTTTCCCCGGAAAGTGCATAGCCTTTGGCTGCTTTTATCTGTTCCAGCGTATAAGTGCCGAGCGGAAGTCCATACCATTCCCAGCCGGCTGCTTTTATTTTTTCAGTCCATGCTTTTCCATTTTCATCGGTAGTGAGTGTGGTCACAACACTTCCTTTTGCAAAAAGTAAAGTCTGTCCTCCCTTTCCTTCACCTGAAAAGATATCTTCTGCTGCCCGCACGACAAAAACATTGCCGGCAAGCGGCTTACAGGTATAGGCAAATCCCTTTTTCAGATCGTATCCGGTCAGTACTTCTCCCTCTGCATAAATGCTCAGTTTGCCGACTGCCGCCTCGTTTTCCTGAACCGCTTCCGTCACAAAGGCTCCTGCCAGTCTGTCATACGTTGTCTTTGCCTCATCCGAACCGATCTGCACCCGCACCCGGTAATCTTTAGAAGCAATGTCTGCCTGTTCCCAGGTTCCGACCGCTTCTTCTGTGATTTTCAGTGCGTGGACCGCTTCCATACCCGGCAGCTTTTTTGCCGAAGCTTCAAAGAAATACTGTCCGTTTCTTTTGCGGTATCTTCCTTCTGCTCCCTGGCGTACATAACCTTCCGGTGCCTGCACTTCTTCTAAAATATAAAGTCCCTGCGGCAGTGTTGTGGTCGTGGAGACATAAGTGCCGAGCACTCTGCCGTCGCTGTCCTTTCGCTCTGCGGTCACATAAGGATTTTCATAAGATCCCAGCATCTCTCCGTTTGTATAGGCAACGACAAGATTTCCAAAGCGATTGATATAATCGACTTTTTCCTCACTGGTCTTATCTTCCATATACCAGTTAAAGTAGGCTCCTTCGACATCATGGATCACATACTTTGCTCCCGGTTTCGCTACCGTTTCCCCGGTTGTTTTGTCTTTCTTTACGATTTTAAGATAACTGGTCTGCGGCTGATCCCAGATGGCAGATCCCATCTGCAATGTCCCTTTGCCGTCGCCGTCCACCAGTCCGTCTCTTTCATCCGAATCGACCTTCAGCACTTTCGGTGCCGCCGCCACCTTTCCTTCTGGAACGGTCGTCTCGACCAGCAGATATTTGCCATATGGAAGTGCCCGGATATTCAGAACTCCGTTTTCATCAGAAAACTGCTCCTTAAGACGCTGCATCTTACCTGCCTCATCATAATAAGCTGCCGTTTCCAGAGCTTTCATTTTCTGATATTGAAGCGTATCTTTATCCCGATACTGATCGATTACTTCCTGGATCAGGACTGCATCTTCCAGCTGTGCACTGCCCTTTTTCAGATGCCCTTTTTCTTCCAGCTCTTTTACACTGTACACAGAGAATCCGGCACCTCTCATCCATTCCAGATCCGTCTCTTTATTGTCTCCGGTCAGTTTAAAGCAAGTAAATGGCTGAGATTTGATGCGTTCTTTACTGAACACTTCTTTTTTGATTACAAGAATATCCTGTCCTTCATAGGCACAGTCCACCGTATAAACTGCGGCATCGGCAAGGTATCCTTCCGAAGCTTTGATTTCTTTTACATAGTACGTTCCAAGTGGCAGGCCTGTAAAACAAAGTCTGCCCTCTGTATCCGTCTCTTTTCGCATGACTTCTGCATTCTTCTCATAGAGAATCTCTCCATCGCCATCTGCCGATGTAATCGCTTCTTTTGCATAGATGCCGTACACGGCTCCTTTTAAAGATGCCATCTGCTGTGGCCTGGAAAGTCCGCTCTGTGCATCCACTTTCTGAACCGTAACTTCTGCTGTTACTTCCTGGTTCAGAAAAACGGCTTCTGATTCGCTTCCAGGTTTCGGGAATGTGTAAAGCTGTGTTTTATCATCCTGATAAATCCACTGAAACTCATAACGTGCCTTTTTCACCTGTTTATAGTAATGTTCCGGTGCCTGGATTTCTTTTACATAATAGCGGTAACCGCATGGAACATCCGCATCAAAAAGACAACTTCCGTCTTTTTTACTGTACGCCAGAGCAAGCAGCGTATCTTTTGCTGCGATCCTGTTTCCATCCGACAGAATGTTTTCTCCCGCATACAATCCAAACCGTGCTCCTGCAAGTCCCTTCTGTGTGTTCTCGGAGCGTTTGAAAACCGTCACCTGCATCTTTGGGCGTTCATTTTCAAAGACCTGCTCTTCGCTTACATATTCCCGGATTTCCGGTCCGCGGTAGGAAAGTGTCACTGTTCTGGTATTTCCTGCTGCCGTATCTTTTCGCACATAGCCCTGCGGTGCCTCGGTTTCTGTCACATGATACCTGCCAAGATACAACTTCCTGCTGACTGCCGTACCATCTTTTCCGGTTACCAGCTGCTGTGCCACTGCACCCTTTTTCAGAGCCAGTGTCACTCCGTCGGCCTTATAGATATCTTCTGCCGCTGTAATCTCGTATTTTGCTCCGGCAAGCGGCTGCTTTTCATAGAGAAATATCACACCATCCGCCGAATCTCTGGCTTCTGTTAAGACCTCGCCGATTTTTTTCACCGCGATCGATGCCATCTGCGGTGTATTGACAAATCCCGTCTGCTTCCCGTTGTTGGTCAGCTCCAGGCTCTGTCCTGCATTCTGGGCAGTGACGCGAAAATCATAGAATTTCAGCCCTTTTTCTTTCTCACCGTCCACATAATCTCCAAAATAGTTTTTCGGCGGCTGTGTTTCCTGAAGTCGAAATTTTCCTTCGTTCTTTTTCTGATAGTAAAGTTTACCGCTGACTGCCTCTCCGTTTATGGCTGTCACAAGCTCCGGCCAAGCTGCATACGGCACATAATTTTGCTGTTCCTGATTCCATTCGTATACCGCAAATCTCGCATCCGACAGTGCTTTTCCTGTCTCCAGATCCTTTTTCTGAATCTGCACGGTGATCCACAGCGGTTCATTGAAACAGGCGTTGTCACCGTGATACGTGATTTTTTTGCTTTCAAACGGTGAGATAACAAATTCCTTCTCCCATCCACTCTTTGTGTAGCCTTCCGGCGACTGTTCTTCTATGATCTTGAATTTTCCCTTGTTCTCATCTGTATAAGAAAGTATTTCTGCACTTTCATACACACCATCTGTTTCATTTTTCAGCTGAAACAGAGGTGTTGCTGCATATCTGCTGCCGTTCCATTCGTATACGGCAAAGACGGCCCCCGGAAGTTTTTCTTTTGTTTTGCCATCTCTCTTTTCCACCGAAACGGAAGATTTCACCGGTGCAATATTTGTCACTACAGTTTGTGATCGAACCGTGTTGCCGTCAGAAGAGGCAGATGCCTGATTTTTGATCCTTGCCATTTTCTTTGCCGGATCCCAGCGTTTTTCAAGACCGGCATCTTTTTTCACGCCGACCGTGATCTGAAAATCATATGTATGGCCGTAAAAACTGGTATTTTTGATATCACTGCATCGAGCCACAAACGCATTTGTTTTCTGTATCGTCCAGAACTTTTCTGCATTTGCCCCGTTTTCGTTTGTCACAGTGACATTTTTAATCTCCAGAAAATCATCCAACTGATCGGAAATGCTCAGATCATGGTAACAGGTTTCTTCATTTTCGATTGGAACCATAGTGCGAAGCGTATAGGTGTATGTCTCTTCTCTGGTGGAAAGGCGGTTTTCGGACGTCATCTTTTCGTCACTGTCCGAAACATATTTCTCGATATGCGGATGGGCATTTGGAAACATTTTGTAAGCTTTTGCCACAAGCCCGCCGGACGGTGTCGTAGAGGTTCCAAGATTGTTTTCCGGCCTGACAAATGTAAAGACCGCTGTCGCCGCCTTTCCCGAAACCAGTACCGACAGCATAAAGCCGGTATCACTTCCGCTCTGGTTCAGACCGGACGTGTCAAAGTAATAATTTTTGCCGTTCACCGTTGCTGCTTTCAGATTTTCCAGTGCTGCTCTTTTCACATAAACATTTCCAAAACCATTTTTCATCAGGATTCCCTGATAAAGATCGATATCCTGAAATGTGATATAACCTTTGACATCGATCGCATTTCCATTATCTGAGCGGAAAAACTCCATTTTGGTCTCTGCCCACTCTACTTTACAGGTCTCAATCCCCGGCCGATCCGTCACAAAACGGAAAAATGCTCCGTCCCGCAGTTCGAAATCAACCAGTGTCACTTTGATGTCCACCCATTTTCCCTGATAATACATCCCTTTCCGGTACCAGGCATAATACTTATTCTTGTCTTTTGCCGTAAGTGTCTTGCAGTCCTCCCTGCCATCCAGCGGTCCGCCTTCGGCTGTAAAAACATCACTGCCAAGGTTCGTCTCACATTTGGCAGTCCTTCGAATGTAGCCTTCGTATCCATCCGGCAGTTGTGTTTTGACATTTCCAACTTTCACACCGGATGCTTTATCCAGCGTCACCGCACCGGAACGCACCGTCAGATAAATGCTGTCTGATACAGCTCTCGCCTCGTTCTTCGCACTTTGCTTTTTCACTTTCGGATTTTTTTCGTTTTCTTCCTCTCCGGACACTTTTCGGTTCTGCCGCTCTGTCTGTGAAATTTTCATCGAATCCATCACCTTTTCCGTCTGATCCGAACTGCCCTGAACCGTATTTTCTTTCGATTCCTGTTTCCTTTGCGATTCTAGATTCTCCTGACTGCCTGGATCTTTTTTTGTCTCCGGATTTTTCTGTTCTTCGGACTCCTGTTTTATCTCCGGATTTTTCTTCGATGCAGACTCTGACTCCAGACCTTCCTCCCGCTTTTGTTCGGTCTGCTTTTGTTTTTCCGTCTGCATCTGCTGTTCGGTCTGTCTTTGTAGTATTTCGCTCTGAGCACTCTTCGCTTCTGTTGCTTTCTCACTGCTCATCGTCTGTCTCTTTCCCGCAAAACTGCTCTTTTGCATCCCGGATGCATAGACGGACATTGGCGACGTCAGAAGACAAAGTATCGCCAGAAAGCCTGCCAGTATCCTTTTCCATTTGTCTGTGTTCATCCAAATTCTTCTCCTTTCTTTTCCTGCATGCAGAGATTTCCTGAGATTTAAGAATATCTCTGGCATCGTTACTGCGAGGTGCACGCCATACATCGTTTTTCATACAAATCACCTCTTTTGATTCAAGTCAAACGTCATATCGAGAAGCATTGCGAAATATACTGGTAAAAACAAAAAAGGAAACACCGATGTCCAAACCTAAAATTGTCGTCCTGCACATGAGAGAATTGATCTACACTGCCATTTTTATCTTTTTAATCCTGGTACTTCTGATCCTGCTTTTTCTGATGTTCCGGCCACACGATGCATCAAATACACCGGATACAGAAACAAAAACAACGTTTTCTTCTTCCGCTGATGCAGATTCCGTCGGATATCAGCCCGGAGTCTATACGGCTTCCCTGATTCTGAACAACCATTATGCGGATATTGAAGTTACGTTAAATAGGGATCAGATTGATTCTATTCGCCTTGTAAATCTTGGGGATTCGGTCACTACTGCCTTTCCGCTCGTAGAACCTTCTTTGGATGAACTGTCCGAACAGATCTGTCAGAAACAGTCCTTAGATGGGATCACTTGCTCCCGTGAGAATAAATATACTTCTGAATTATTATTTCAGGCAATCAAAAACTCTCTGGCAAAAGCACAAAGGTAGGTGCTGTCACAGGCACCCCCTTTTGCTTTCCCTCTTTCGTTGCTCTCTGTATAGAAGTATACATAAAGATTGCTTTTCTGTCAAATATTATTTTATATTTCAACTTAATATTTATGTGATTTATAACTTTTCAAGCTCTCTCTGCCACAGACGCACGCAGGCATCGCTTGGCATACGCAGATCTCCTCTCGGCGATACTGCGACGGATCCGACCTTCGGACCGTCCGGCAGGCAGGAACGCTTGAACTGCTGTGCAAAAAATCTCCAGTAAAATTTCTTCAGCCATTTCAGGATCGTCTCATCGTCATACACACCGGCAAACGATTTTCCGGCAATACGGTAAATTTTGCCCGGTGCATAGCCAAATCGAAGCACATAGTACAGGAAGAAATCGTGCAATTCATAAGGTCCGACCAGATCTTCTGTTTTCTGTGAAATCTTTCCGTCTTCCGGCGGCAGAAGTTCCGGGCTGACCGGCGTGTCCAAAATATCATACAGTACTTCTCCCAGTCTGCGATCCTCACAGGTATCGGCACAGTAACGCACCAGATGGCGTACCAGTGTTTTCGGAACGGAAGCGTTCACGCCGTACATCGACATGTGATCACCGTTGTAGGTTGCCCAGCCAAGTGCAAGTTCTGACATGTCACCAGTTCCGATCACCATACCGCCGCTCTTGTTTGCAAGATCCATCAGTACCTGTGTACGCTCTCTCGCCTGGCCGTTTTCGTAGGTGACATCATGACAGTTGATATCCTGACCGATATCCTCAAAATGGCATGTCACGGACTTTCGGATATCCACTTCTTTTAAGGTAGCTCCAAGTCTTCTGGTCAGCTCACAGGCATTCTGATAGGTGCGGTCTGTCGTTCCGAAACATGGCATTGTCACAGACAGAATGTGATTTCTTCCGATGCCTGCCATATCACAGGCACGGGCTGCCACCAGAAGTGCCAGGGTAGAGTCCAGTCCGCCGGAAATTCCGACTACCAGACTTTTGCAGTTTGTGTGCACCAGACGTTTCTTCAGACCGAGTGCCTGGATGGATAGGATTTCCTCGCAGCGACGTTCCCGGTCATTTTTATTCTGCGGAACGAACGGCGTCTGTGCAAACGTTCTCTCCAGTTTTGTCTCTTCCGTTTTCAGTTCAAACTCCGTCCATTCGTATTCTTTCTGCGTAGTCGGATAAGTCGTCATTCTGCGGCGTTCTGCACGAATCCTGTGGATATCCAGATCTGCTGTCACGATCTCATTTTCAAAACGTTTTGACTGTGCAAGGATTGTTCCGTTTTCTGCAATCAGATTGTGTGCGGCAAAGATAAGATCCGTAGAAGATTCTCCTTCTCCGGCATCTGCATAAATATAACCGCAGACCAGTCTTGCCGACTGTCCGCCAACCAGATTTCTGCGGTAACTGTCCTTTCCGGTGATTTCATCACTCGCAGAAAGGTTGACGATCACATTGGCTCCTGCAATGGCATGTGTGATGCTTGGAGGCTGCGGCACCCAGAGATCTTCACAGATTTCCGCTGCAACAGTAAGACCCTCCATCTGCGGACAGTAAAAGATCTGCTGCATGCCAAACGGAATCCATTCCTGCTCTTCTTCACCCGGATATTCAATGTAATCTAGTTCTTCGTTTGCCGGCTCAAAATGACGCATCTCATAAAACTCAGAATAATTCGGAAGATTCTTTTTCGGCACCAGTCCCAGCAGTCTGCCATGGCAGATCGCCGCTGCAACATTGTAAAGCTTTCCTTTCCATTCCCACGGAAGTCCGACAAAAACCAATGCATCGATTTCACGGCTTTCTTTTCTGATCTGATCCAGTGCGTCTTTTGCTCCATTTAAAAGTACCTCCTGCCAGAAGAGGTCCTCACAGGTATAACCGGTGATACAAAGCTCCGGAAATACAATGATCTTACTGCCAAGGGCTGCCGCTTCTTTCATTTTTTTGCAGATCTGTTCTGCATTGTATTCACAGTCTGCCACACGGATATCCGGTGTGACTGCCGCAACTTTGATAAAACCATCTCTCATGCCTTTCGCCTCCTTTTCTTCTGAACGTTATCTTTTCTTTGCCTGTGCCAGAATTTTTTTCAGTTCTTCTACGCTGAACTGATAATGCGAATTACAGAAATGGCAGTTCATCTCAATCGGTTCGCCGTCCTTTATCATCTCTTCCAGGTCTTTTCTGCCGATGCTGATCAGAGCCTTTTCCATACGCTCTTTTGAACAGTTACATGCAAAACGTGTCTCCGTCTTTTCGGTGATCTCCACACCGAATTCACCGAGCAGCTCCTGCAAAATATCTTCCGGTGTCATACCGGCATCAAGCATACTTGTCACCGATTTCACACTGGAAAGCTTCTTTTCCAGAGCATCGATCACTTTCTCATCGGTGAACGGCATCAGCTGGATGATAAATCCGCCTGCCTGACGAACCGTATTGTCGTGGTTCATCAGTACGCCGAGTCCGACCGAAGAAGCAACCTGCTCAGAAGTTGCAAAATAATAAGTTAAGTCTTCTGCAATTTCTCCGGTCTGCAGCCCAACCTGTCCGACGTACGGCTCTTTCATGCCCATATCTTTGATCACATTTAAAATGCCATGACCGACTGCACCGCCGACATCCAGTTTTCCGAGAGCATTCGGAGGCAGCATCACCTGTGGATTTCCGGCAAACCCTTTGACATTTCCTTTTGCATCGGCCGTCACGGTCATGCCGCGAAGAGGACCGTCTGCCCGGATCTGAAGGGTCAGAAGATCCTTATCTCCTTTCATCATCGCTCCCATCATGGCTCCTGCCGTCATCAGTCTTCCCAGTGCTGCACAGGCAACCGGGCTTTCTTCATGCACTTTTCTTGCATATTCTGTCATTTCTCTTGTCGTGGCGGCAAAGGCACGGATCTGACTGTCCGCTGCCGTCGCTCTTACAATATAGTCTGTCATATCTGCTTGGTTCCTTTCTTTCCTTTTTCCCTCGCTATAATATAAATACGTTCGCTGTCCGCTCTGACCGGTTCCCTTGTAAATGCATCATAAGCTGCCACAAATTCCATCCCTGACTTTTGGATCAGCTCTTTTACTGTCTCCAGTTCATAAGCTTTCTGGTAATGTGTTTCGAAGAATTTCTGATAGTATTCTCCCTTTGTCCTTGCAAAGATCGTCAGATCATATTCATTGACCTGTTCATCCTCATACCATGTATTTTCCCATATAAAACTGGCATCTTCACGGTTCTCTGCGATCGTCGCATCCCCGATCAGTTCCCGGTATTTGTATGGTGTGTTCAGGTCAAAAATAAACACCCCTTCCGGGTCCAGATAATTGTTGACCAGCTTTAAAGTTTGAAGAAAATCCTCTTCACACGGCAGATAATTCATGGAATCGCAGATGCTGACCACTGCCCGAACTGTCCCGTACAGCTCAAATTCCCGCATATCCTGCAAAAGATAGAGAATATTATTGCCGGACTGTTCCCGTTTTTCCATAGCAATATCAAGCATGTCTGCGGACAGATCCACACCGATCATGTCGTATCCGGCATCTGCTAAAATCTCCGTCAGACTTCCTGTGCCGCATCCAAGCTCCAGCATAAGCCCGTCTGAAATACCCTGTTCTTCCAGGAGCGATTTCAGATATTTGCCCCACTCTTTATAAGGCACGTTGTCCATGAATTTATCATATACACAGGCAAAACTTCCGTAGATATCGTAATCTTCGTTTCTTTCATCCATTTCGCTGTTCCCTTTCTCAGGCTTTTTTCTTCAGATAGTCACGGAAGAATGCAAGCAGTGCATCCATCTCTTCATCCGTTCCGATCGTCACACGCAGATAGTTGTCGATCCTTGGTTTATTGAAATAACGCACATAAATTTTCTTGATCTTCAATGCCTCAAACAGTTCTCTGGCTGCCACTTTTTCGTGTGTAATGAACAAGAAGTTTGCCATCGAATCTCCAAAGGTAAATCCAAGTCCTGCCAGTTCTTTTTTGACACGCTCTCTGGTCGCAATGATCTTGTTCCTTGTCTCTTCAAAATAAGCACGGTCTGCAAGTGCCGCTCTTCCGATCACAAGAGACGGATAGTTCATCGTGTAAGAATTAAAAGAATATTTCACATCGTTCAGATACTTGATCAGCTGTTTGTTTCCGAAAGCATATCCGATCCGCATACCGGCAAGAGAACGTGATTTTGAGAACGTCTGCACAACCAGCAGGTTCTCATAGCGGTCGATCAGCTCCAGTGCAGAATGTCCGCCGAAATCAATGTACGCCTCATCCACGATCACAACCACATCCTGGTTGTGCTGCAGAATATCTTCGATATCAGAAAGATCCTGTGCAATTCCGGTCGGAGCATTTGGATTTGGGAAGATCACACCGCCGTTTGCCCGGTAATAATCTTCTTTTACAATGCGAAAATTTTCATCAAGCGGCTGGCACTCATACGGAATGCGAAATACATCTGCCCATACATCGTAAAAAGAATAGGTGATATCCGGGAAGAAGATCGGACGTTCGGAATTGAAAAACGTCAGAAAACACATGGCCAGCACATCATCGGATCCAACGCCGACAAAAATCTGATCTTTATCCAGATGATAAAAGTCAGCCAGTTCACTCACCAGCAGATCTGCGGTCGGATCCGGATAAAGACGCATCTTTTTATCATCCAGGCTTTTGATTGCTTCCTGCACTCCGGGAGCCGGCGGATACGGATTTTCATTGGTGTTTAACTTGATCATTCCGATCTGGTTTGGCTGTTCTCCAGGTACATACGGTACCACTGTTCTGACATTTTTTTCCCATGCCTTCATGTTTCGTTCCTCCTCGTCCGTGCGTTTATTTATAATTTTTCATCAGTTCTTCAAATTTTGGCAGTGCATTTACGATGGTTTCATAAGAAACGCAGTATGCCAGTCTCACATAGCCCTGGCATGCAAAAGAGCTTCCCGGAACGATCAGCAGATGGTATTCTTTTGCTTTCTGGCAGAATTCTTTTTCATCTGCAATCGGCGATTTTACAAACAGATAGAAAGCTCCCTCCGGTTTGATGCAGGTAAGTCCTGCCTTCTGAAGTCCGTTGTACAGTGTCTCACGGTTGCGGTTATAGTACTCCAGATCTGCTTTTGCATCCAGACATTTTGCAATCACACGCTGGAACAGAGACGGAGCATTGACATATCCGAGGATACGGTTTGCAACGGCTGCTGCTGCGATAATATCTTTTGCACCGTCCAGCTCATCCGGCATCACCAGATAGCCGATACGCTCTCCCGGAAGTGACAGAGATTTACTGAAAGAATAACCAACGATCGTGTTGCGGTAGTATTTGGTAAGATACGGCACTTCCACGCCGTCATATGCCAGCTCACGGTAAGGTTCGTCTGAAATCAGATAGATGCTTGTACCGAATTCTTTCTGTTTTGTCTCCAGAATCGCTGCCATTTTCTGAATGGTTGCTTCAGAATAGACAACTCCGGTCGGATTGTTCGGTGTATTGACGATGACTGCTTTTGTCTTTTCGCTGAGCATCTGCTCAAATTTTTTCAGGTTTGGCTGGAAAGTTTCGGTATCCGGCTCCACTTCTTTTAAAATACCGTCGTAGTTCGTCACATAAGCACGATATTCTCCGAAATAAGGTGCAAAGGTCAGCACTTCATCGCCCGGATTTAACAGGGTTTTCATCAGGACATTCATGCCGCCTGCCGCACCGACTGTCATTAAAATATTTTCTTTGTGAAATGCTGTGCCAAAACGCTGATTCAACGACGCTGCAACAGCCTCTCTGACATCTTCGTATCCGGCATTGTTCATATAGCCATGCACCATCCGTGCATCTTCGTTTTTCAGGATTTCTTCGATTGCATTTTTTACTTCGGCAGGTGCCGGCACATTCGGATTACCGAGGCTGAAATCGTATACATTTTCTGCTCCGAACTGATCTGCCATCTTTTTGCCTTCTTCAAACATTGCACGGATCGCAGAACTGTTCTCCACATATCCTCTCATCTTCTCTGAAATCATACTGTTATTCCCCTTTCTCTGTCACAATGCCTTTCTCCACCATAAAAATCGGGTGATAGGATTCTTTGGCACTGCGAAGTCCCATTTCGCCCATATCCTCTTCTCGATTCACGTAGGAAAATCCCTGCACTTCATGTTCCACAAACTGCTGATTGATCATCGGATAAGCACCCGGCACATCAGCAAATGCTTTTTCAATGTGAACCACAAAGGTGTCATCAGAGACTGGTTCTCCAATGGAAAATGCAACCACATTTCCTTCTGCACGAAGTACACCTCCGCAAAGATCCAGTTCCTTGTACAGTCTCAGTGAATTTAAAGTCACACACATCTCGCTGTTTTTTTCCGTATCTTCTTCACAGCCGTTTTTGTTTCTCCATTTCAGTGCCATCTGAAAACATTCTTCCACGTTCGAATCATTCAGTCTCTCATACTGCCAGTTCGGATAGAGCTTTTTGAACTTGTTCGTATGATTCTTCTTTCCATGATATTTCTTTCCGGATAATTTTGCAAGCTTTTCTGCTTCATAGACATAATCTGCATAGTCTCTGCGGTATTCGATCTGAAATCTTTCCGGATAGATTTCTTCTAAAAGTGCAAACTGTTCCGGTGTTACATTGTGCATCTGAAACTTGCGTTTCTTCTCTTTACTGTACTCATAAAGTGCATCCACCGCCTCTTTTAAATACTTTGGCTTTCCCATCGGAAATCCATAAGACAGATAGTCGCCTTCCTCACTTTTTGTCAGCAACATCCCGTTCTCCACCGTCGCCGTAACGGCATAAAATCTGGACCAGAGGTACAGATTTGCAAAGGTACACTCACAGCTTCTGCACTGTTGCTGTGCCATATAAGGTTTGTACGCTTTCTGATCTTCCAGCTCTACTTTTCTAAAATTTATCATACCTTCTGTTTCCTGTTCTTATAAAAAAGGCTGCCCTGTTTGAAAAAGGACAGCCCACACTTTTTTCTTATTCTACAACCAGTCCCTGTGCCTTCATAACATCTACGACCTGATCTACATATTTTTCGCAGAGTGCGTCTTCTGCTGCTTCTACCATAACACGGATCAACGGCTCGGTTCCGCTTTCACGCACCAGAATACGTCCTTCATCTCCAAGTGCTTCTGCCACCTGATCGACGGCTTTCTGTACTTCCGGATTCTCTCTTGCTGTCTTCTTGTCGGCAACACGCACGTTTTTCAACAGCTGCGGATAAATCTTCACTTCTCCTGCCAGCGTTCCAAGTGTCTGTTTTTTCTCGGTAAGCACTTCCATGATCATCAGAGAAGTCAGGATACCGTCACCGGTTGTCGCATGTTTACTGAAAATGATATGTCCGGACTGTTCTCCGCCCAGGCAGTGGCCATTCTGTGTCATATTCTCATAGACATACTTGTCACCAACAGCTGTCTTTTCGTAGTGAATGCCGGCTTTGTCGCATGCTTTGTACAAACCGAGGTTGGACATGACGGTCGTTACGATCGTGTCATTTTTCAGTTTGCCCTGCTCTTTTAAATATTTTCCACACACGTAAAGAATCAGATCCCCGTCAATAACATTGCCATTTTCATCGACTGCTATACACCGGTCTGCATCACCGTCATAGGCAAATCCGACATCCAGGCCTTTTTCTTTTACATACTGCTGCAGTACACCGATGTGTGTGGAGCCGCAGTTTGTATTGATGTTGGTTCCGTTCGGCTCATTGTTGATCACATAAGTCTTCGCTCCCAGTGCATCAAAAACACTCTTTGCGATTGCAGAAGAACTTCCGTTCGAGCAGTCCAGCCCAATGCGGTAATTTTTGAAGGATCTGGTTGCAAGAGAGATCAGATAGCCGATGTAACGGTTTCTTCCGGCAACATAATCCACCGTGCGGCCGATATTTTCTTTTGTCGCCAGCGGAAGTTCTCCACTCTCGTCATCAATATATGCCTCAATTTTAGCTTCAACTTCTGCTTCCAGTTTACATCCCATTCCGTTGATCACTTTAATCCCATTGTCATAAAATGGGTTGTGGCTTGCGGAGATCATGATACCGCAGTCGAATTCATCGGTTCTTACCACATAGGAAACACTCGGTGTGGTTGTCACATGCAGAAGGTACGCATCTGCTCCGGATGCGGTCAGGCCTGCTACCAGTGCATATTCAAACATATAACTGCTTCTTCTGGTGTCTTTTCCGATGACGATCCTTGGCTTATGCTCCTGTCCGTAATACCAGCCAAGGAAACGTCCTACCTTAAATGCATGTTCTACCGTCAAAGTTACATTGGCTTCCCCTCGGAAACCATCGGTTCCAAAATATTTACCCATAATACAAACCTCACTTCCTTATACTATATACAATCACTTTTAAGCTTCCTGCAGGTTTGCAAGTTTCGCTGCCTGATCTGCTGCGATCAGGCTGTCAATGATCTCATCCAGATCGCCGTTTAAGATACCGTCCAGTCTGTGCAGTGTCAGTTTGATACGATGATCCGTCACACGTCCCTGCGGGAAATTGTAAGTACGGATCTTCTCGGAACGGTCACCGGTTCCGATCTGGCTTCTTCTTGCTTCTGCTTCTGCATCGTGCTGTTTTGCAAGTTCCATTTCATAAAGTCTGGAACGCAGTACTTTCAGTGCTTTGTCTTTGTTTTTCAGCTGAGATTTCTCATCCTGACAGGAAATGACGATACCGGTCGGGATGTGTGTCAGACGTACTGCGGAGTCTGTCGTGTTGACACACTGTCCGCCGTTTCCAGATGCACGGAATACATCGAATTTACAGTCGTTCATATCCAGCTGGAAGTCTACTTCTTCTGCTTCCGGCATGATCGCAACCGTGATCGTGGAAGTATGGATACGCCCTCCTGACTCTGTCTCCGGTACACGCTGTACACGATGTACACCGCTTTCGTACTTCAGTCTGGAGTATGCACCCTGTCCGGTGATCATGAATGTTACTTCCTTGAAACCGCCGATACCGTTTTCATTTAAGCTCATCATCTCTGTTTTCCAGCGGTGCATATCCGCATATTTCACATACATGCGGTAAATCTCAGCTGCAAATAAAGCCGCCTCATCCCCGCCTGCTCCGGCACGTATCTCGACGATAACGTTCTTCTCATCGTTCGGATCTTTCGGAAGCAGCAGAATTTTGAGCTTATGTTCCAGTTCTTCGATATTTTTCTTTGCATCATTCAGTTCTTCTTTGAGCATTTCTCGCATCTCTTCATCGGACTCTTCTTCCAGCATGGAAAGGCTGTCCTCTACCGTCTGCTTGCTCTCTTTATATTCTTTATATGCATCTACGATCGGCTGCAGATCACTCTGCTCCTTCATAAGCTTCTGAAATCTGGTCTGGTCGTTGACGACAAACGGCTCATTCAGTTCGCTCATGATCTCTTCAAATCGAATCAGCAAATCTTCCAGTCTATCAAACATCTTTTTCTTGTTTTCCTTTCTTTGTACCTGCTTTTCCTGCAACTACCCGGTCAAGCCCTGCCAGATCTTTTATTACCTGGACGGACACAAAACCGGCTTCTTTGAGCAGTTCACTCACTGCAGCTCCCTGCCCTGCACCGATCTCAAACAGCAGTGCACCGTCTTCTTTTAAATAATCCCTGCATTGTGAAACGATACTTCTGTAATAATAAAGCCCATCAGACATTCCGTCAAGTGCCAGACGCGGCTCATGATCCCGCACTTCCGGCATCAGCTGCGCAATCTCTTCCGTTTCAATATAAGGCGGATTGGAGACGATCATATCGTACGGTCCCTGTGCCTTCTCAAACAAGTCACTTAAAACAAAAGTTGTTGCTGCTTCCAGCCCCAGCCTTTTCGCATTTCGTCTTGCAACCTCAAGTGCCTGTTCTGAGATGTCGATGCCGACTCCCGTTCCCTGCTTCAGATTTTTCAGAATACTGAGCAGAATACAGCCGGAACCGGTACACAGATCCAGCACCTTCATGCCCTCTTTTTTTCGCTTCAGTGCTTCTTCTACCAAAACTTCCGTATCCTGCCTTGGGATCAGCACATGTTCATTGACATAAAACGGATAACCGTAAAACTCCTGTTCTCCTGTCAGATGCTGCAGCGGAATCCGCTGTTTTCTTCGGGAGACCAATTCCTGATAGTATAAGAGTGTCCCCGGCAGAATGCTTTCCTTTCGGTTCATCAGATACCAGGTTCGCCCGGTCTCCTTTTTTTCAATCTTCCGTATCGCATATTCCAGAAGATACCAGGCATCCAGAGCCGCATCCGGAACTTCTGCCCCTTTCAGAATCTGTTCTGCTTCTTTTCGTGCTTCTTCGTACGTCATACTTTCTCCTGCCACCCAAAATTTTCTTTCAGATATGCTCTCCAGTCAAACACAGCCTCTACCGATGCGATCGCTACTTCTGCCATGGAAGCATCCGGCTCCCTTGTTGTAAGCTTCTGCAGCATCATACCCGGTTTTGATAAAAGAATTACCAGTTTATTTTCGCTCTTTCCCGCCAGACGGATAAATTCAAACGAAACGCCTGCGATCACCGGGATCAGCAAAAGCCGGAATACCACTCGCCAGATCGGGGATTCAATCCGGATGAACAAAAAGAAAATAATGCTGACGATCATAACGATAAACAAAAAACTGGTTCCGCAGCGTTTGTGCAGTCTGGAACTTTTCAGCACATTTTCCACATTTAACTCCATGCCATGCTCTATACAGTTAATACACTTATGTTCTGCACCATGGTACATAAACACACGCTGAATATCTTTCATTCTGGAAATGAGCAGAATATACCCAAAGAAAATCACAAGACGGACTGCACCTTCAAGCAGTGTGATCAAAGTAGTAGAATCTGTAAATTTTCGAAACAACTGTGACAAAAAATAAGGAAGTATCATAAAAATGGCTACTGCCATCACAACTGAACATGCAATCGTCAGCCCCATCATCACGGACTCCTTCTTTTCGTCTTTCTCCTCTTCTTCCTCATCCATAAAAAAAGATGCAGAATAAGTCAGTGTACTCATACCAAGAACCATGGAATCTATAAAGCTGAACACACCTCGTATGATCGGAAGAGAACGTATTTTTTTATTTTGAACAATACCTTTATATTCTTCTGTTTTCACAACGATCTCGCCGTCGGTTTTGCGGACTGCGACTGCATATTTATCTGCATTTCGCATCATCACGCCTTCCATGACCGCCTGACCGCCTATATTGGATGATTTCATACTGCTGCTTCCTCCAACTTCCACACCCGGAAACTTTTTGTGTAAAGCGGACATTCACAATCCGCTTCTCTGCGTTCAAAATATCCACACAAAAAATCCGTGTGATAAAAAAGGTTGAGATTTTTCAACCTCAACCCCTCTCATTATCTTAAGCATATACATCCTACTTTCGCAGGACATCTGTATACTCCTGTACCCAAAACGCTTATTATTTGATGCCGTATTTCTTATTGAATTTATCAATACGTCCGCGTGCTGCTGCTGCTTTCTGCTGTCCTGTGTAGAATGAATGGCATTTGGAGCAGATTTCAACATGGATATCCTTTTTTGTGGAGCCTGTTACAAATGTGTTGCCGCAGTTGCAAGTTACAGTTGCCTGATAGTACTCTGGATGGATTCCTTCCTTCATGATTTTCACCTCTTTTTCTTATTTTGTGAACTGCTTACCTTTCTCGGTCGATTTCCGGTCAATGCCGCTCCTGATGTTTCCACGGCAAGATACCCCGGACTATCCCTGTAAGTCCCTACAGTTAAACTGTCCGTTAAACAGCGTTTGAATTATACCATAAATCTTTATAAAAAGCAACGATTTTATATAAATTTCTGTTTTTTGACCATCTGTACCAGTTCTTTATTGTTTTTCGTATGTACAAACATATTCAGGATGTTCTCGACGGCTTCGTCCGACTTCATACCGTTTAATGCTTTTCGCATGATGTACACTGCTTCCTGCTCTTCCGGATCGAGCAGAAGATCCTCTCTTCTGGTACCGGATTTCTGGATATCCAGTGCCGGGAAAACTCTCTTTTCGGAAAGCTTGCGGTCAAGGACAAGCTCCATGTTTCCGGTTCCCTTGAACTCTTCGTATACGACATCGTCCATCTTGCTTCCGGTATCGACAAGTGCCGTTGCCAGGATCGTCAGGCTTCCGCCCTCACGCATATTTCTCGCTGCTCCGAAGAAACGTTTCGGCATATGCAGTGCCGCCGGGTCAAGACCGCCGGATAAGGTACGTCCGCTTGGCGGAACCGTCAGGTTGTAGGCTCTTGCAAGTCTTGTGATGCTGTCGAGCAGGATCGTAACGTCTTTTTTATGTTCAACCAGACGCTTTGCACGCTCGATCACCATCTCGGAAACTCGTTTGTGATGCTCCGGCAGCTCATCAAAGGTAGAATAGATTACTTCTACATTATCTCCGACAATGGCTTCCTTGATATCGGTAACTTCCTCCGGACGCTCGTCGATCAGCAGAATGATCAGGTGCATATCCGGGTCATTTCCAAGGATGGACTTTGCCATCTCTTTTAACAGTGTCGTCTTTCCAGCTTTCGGCGGTGACACGATCATTCCTCGCTGTCCCTTGCCGACCGGTGAGATCAGGTCAACGATACGCATGGCTACATTTCTCGAATCACGCTCCATACGCATACGCTGGTTCGGAAAGATCGGTGTCATATCCTCGAAATTGCATCTTTTGGCAGCTTCTGCCGGGTGCATGCCGTTTGTGCTTTTTAAATAGAGCAGGGCTGCAAACTTCTCCTGCTGCGTGGTATTTGTGCGGATACGTGTATTGCCGCTGATGATATCTCCGGTCTTCAGATTGAATCTTCGGATCTGGGACGGCGAAACATAAATATCATGGTCACCCGGCAGATAGTTATCGGATCGGATAAATCCGAAACCATCCGGCATTACTTCCAGAATACCGGTCACTGTCTGACCGCTGTCAAGCTGTGAAAAATCCAGTCCTGTTTTCTCTTCCGGACGCTTTTCGGATTTCTCTATATGCTCTGTCATCTCTGGTCTTTCCGCTTTTACGGTCTGTGTCTGTGCACGTTCTTCCGCCTCTTCGGATATTTTCTGCTCACGTTCTTTTTCATCTGCCTCAAGCATTCTTGCAACTACTTCACTCTTTTTCAGACCGGAAAGATTTTTCAGGCCTCTGGCTTTTGCAATCGCCTTTAATTCAACCGCTGAGAGCGATTCATATTTTTCTTTCATCATTATCCTGTATTTCCTCCATCTTTGATGGCTGTTTCTGAATCTAACATCTGCCTATTTTAACATAACTGTTTTTAAAAATCTATATGAACTTTTACACGAAATGCTTTTAAAAAGCAAGCATTCCGCCTAACATTCCGCCTCCCATGCACAGACAAGCTGTCGTTATCGTCTGTATGGAAGACGGATCTATGTTCCGTTTCAGGATCAGTGTCAGAAGAAAAAGCACTGCAAAATAACACATTCCTGCGAGCAGCCCCCACAGGTATTTTTTGTTCTCCGTCCTTCTGCCTGCGATCCTTCCGCCCAAAAAGGCGGATCCCAGATAAATGACGGTCACAGCCGCCGAGATCTTTCCTTCTTCTAACTGAAATTTCATCATCGCAGCTGCCAGCAGCACAAGAAGCACTGCTGTGACGATCCAGGAACCCAGAAGTGAAATGAGCAGGGTCACTGGTTTTGATCGTTTCTGCATTTTTTCCATGCAATCCCCCCTGCTCATACTATATGACAGCCTTCCATCCGGCAGAACATTTTTTCAAGAATGCCTCTGGCATTCTTGCTGCGAGGTGCACGTCATGCATCGCATGACATATTCTTCTGTGCACCTCTGCAATCCGCCGGAGGCTATATCAGATGGGAGATTGAATCCCGCCACTGATACAAGCTTGTTGCTCGCCGCCTGCAGAGGCGGGAATCATCTCACATCTGATTTATCTTTCATCTCATCACCGGCCATACGCAGAACATCTTTGATCTCCTCAAGTGGCATTTCCAGATAGGCCGACAGCTCACTCATGGAAACTTTGTGTCCAAGATCCTCTTCCAAGCTGAGGATCGACTCGTTCAGGTGATTGACTCTGCCTACGATCTCGTCATCCAGTTCTTTTTTGTCCTGTGACATCTCAACGGCCTCTTCCATTGCTTTCCGGATACCGTCAAACACCTGTTTACGGTATTCTTCCAGATTTGGCTTTGCCTCCAGATTTTCAAGTGCAAGCAGGAGTCCGATATTGCCTTCCTGCACCAGATCTTCGATCGGCAGCTCGGAAGCGACATACGTCATGGCAAGCTCGTAGACCGTTTCCAGATACTGTCCTGCCAGCGTGCTTTTTGCCATGGAATCTCCATTTACCGCCTCGAAAAACAGACGTTCTTCTTCCGTCTCGGAAAGTTTTTCGATCTCTGCAAGTTCCTCCAGATACATACCAAGGAAATCCGGACCTTCCCCGTCCTGTGTTTCACTGTTTTCTTCCTGTTTTTCTGTCTCAGGATTCGAAGCAGACGCTCTCTCTGCATGCTCCTTCACTGTCTTCTGTGCGGTTTCCGGTGTCTTTTGGGCCGGTTCGTACCCGTCCACTTTGATCTTCTGGCTGACAAGGTATTCGCAGACCAGTCCAAACTGTTCCTCATTCAGGGCATCTCCCGGAAAGAATTTTTTTATGTCTTCTTTTGTAAGATAATTTCCCTGCACATCTGCAAGTGCCTTCAGCTCACTTAACATCTCTCTGAAAACAATTTTACTCTGCATCGTTTTTTTCCTCCTGAAGTATTGAAATGGCTTTCTGCAACTGATTATCCTCTTCTTCCGTGACCGTCACTTTATTTTTCAGACTTTCATCAAGCTCAACGGTCACATCCGGCTCAATGCCTTTTTTGTGGATATCCGTGCCGTTTGGCGTGAAATACTTGGAAACCGTCAGTTTGACTGCCGTTCCGTCCTCCATTCCGACAATCCGCTGCACAATCCCTTTTCCATACGTTTTCGTACCGACTAAAGTACCAATCCCATAGTCCTTGATTGCTCCGCTGAAGATTTCTGCCGCACTGGCACTGTACCCGTTGACCAGCACTGCCAGCGGTTTTTTGAACTCATTGTTTCCGTCGCAGGTATATTCTGTTCTCTGCCCGTATTTATCTTCGGTATAAACGATCAGTCCTTTCGGAAGCATCTGTTTTAACATCTCGCAGCAGGTATCCAGAACACCGCCAAGGTTGTTTCGCAGGTCTATGATCAGCTTTTCCATACCCTGTTCTTCTAATTTCGCCAGAGCATTCTTGAACTGCTCCGCCGTCACCTTGTCAAACTCACTGACTGCGATATAACCGATCTCATCATCCAGCATTTTGTAAGCCACCGTCGGGACGGCAACATCCGAGCGTTCCACATCGAACTCCAGATAATCCTTTTCACCCTCTCTGGCGATTGTCAGATGGACGGTGTCTCCTTTTGCTGTCTTGATCAGGCTGACCACATCGGTCAGATCTTTCCCGGTCACTTCGATGTCATTGACCGAATAGAGAATATCTCCCGGAAGCAGCCCTGCCTTTTCTGCCGGTGTCCCCTCAAAACAGGTCACGACCTGGATTGCCCCCGTCTGTGTATCCTGTGAAAGCTTTGCACCGATCCCCTTGTACTCTCCGGATGTGGATTCATTCAGTTTTTCGAGTTCATCCTGTGTATAATATGCAGCATAAGGATCTCCAAGTCCGCTGATCATGCCCTTATAAATGCCGGATTCGACCGTATCGTTATCCGTACTGTCAAGATAGAGCTGATTGATGATCTCTTCCATCTTCTTGATCTTTGTATCTACCTTCTTCTGTTCCAGACTGAGCTGTGTGCCTGCACTGTCTGTGCTCTCCTGCGTTGCCCCTGCTTCTTTCTGATCTGCTCCTGTGATCCAGCCGCCCTGCTGAAGCATCCCGCTTCCGGCCAGAACGACCACAGCAGAAGTCAGGATCCCACAGAAAAAACCTTTTCCGAACTTCTTGTCCTTTGCCATATCTTTGCTCCTTATATCTTCCCCGGTACAGAAACGCATCTTTTCTGTAACCCAAGAAAAGACCGGCTTTGCACGCGGCTTCTCCGGTCTTCTTCTGTTTGTTGCTATTTTATGTGTCCATGCTGCGGTTTATGACGGAGGCTGTATTAATAATCCAGCGTCTCCATGTACTTCATGTATTTGACTACCATCAGTGCGATCTTGAATGTGATTGCATCTTCAAATACACGCAGATCCAGTCCGGTACTCTTCTGCAGCTTATCCAGGCGGTATACCAGTGTATTCCTGTGGATATACAGCTGTCTGGATGTCTCTGAAACGTTCAGGCTGTTTTCAAAGAATTTGTTGATCGTAACCAGCGTCTCTTCATCGAAGTCATCCGGTGATTTGTTCTCGAAAATCTCTTTGATAAACATCTTGCAGAGCGGGATCGGAAGCTGATAAATCAGACGACCAATGCCAAGAGAACTGTATGCGATGATATTTTTCTCCTCGAAAAAGATCCTTCCGACATCCATTGCCATACGTGCTTCTTTATAAGATCTGGAAACTTCTTTGATCTCTTCTACGATCGTTCCATATGCAATATGCGATACTTCCTGCTTTTCTGCCGGCAGAACATTTAAAATCTGCTTTGCCGTTTTCTCCATTTCCTGATAACCTTCTTCGGAAGCCAGTTCTTTGACAACGATGATGCTCTTTTCATCAACTGCTGTAATAAAATCACCTGTCTTGGTTCCAAGCAGTGAACGGATACATTCCATGGAAGCATTATCCTTCTCCTGAGCCGTATCAACCAGAAATACCACTCTTCTCGCATTTGCTGCAATGTGAAGCTTCTTCGCACGGTTATAAATATCTACCAGAAGCAGGTTATCCAGAAGCAGATTCTTGATAAAGTTATCTTTGTCAAATCGCTCTTTGTATGCAACCAGCAGATTCTGGATCTGGAATGCAGCCATCTTGCCGATCATATAAACATCATCGCTGCTTCCTTTTGCCACCAGCACATATTCTACCTGAAGCTCATCGTATATTTTGAAAAACTGGTGTCCCTGTACCACCTGGCTGTCTGCCGGTGAATCTACAAATGGAACTACTGAGGAACGATATTCTTCTGACTCCGGAAACGTTGCAGCCAGCACATTGCCTTCCAGATCGATCACGCAAAAATCAATCCTCGATATTTCTTTTAATCCTTCTATGGTTGACTGTAATATCTGGTTTGATATCATGTCTTTCTCTCCCTTCCATACATTTTCATACCAGACCAACTACGCTTATTAATCTGACTTGACTATTATTGTAATATAAATCACCAAAAAAGAAAAGAGAAAATTATGTTTTTTTATGCTTTTCGCATATTTTTCGCATAAAAAGTGGCTGCCGCATCGCTGCAGCAGCCCTTTTTCAGGTAAAATTCCTTCGATTTTATCGACTTTTTACTTCACTTTTACCTTTTTTGCAGTGGACATCGCACTTGCATTTCCTTTTTTGACCGTCACGATCCTGTAGTAGTAGTTACCTTTCTTCTTGATCCTCTTATCCTGATAAGAAACGGTCTTATTTTTGTTGATCTTCTTGATCAGTTTGTAACCGGAGTTTTTCTTTTTAGAACGATAGATCACATAACCGGTTGCTTTTTTATTTCTCTTCCAGCTCAGTTTTACACTCTTGCCTGAAACAGCTGCTTTCTTGATTTTTACATTTGCTGTAAACTTCACATTCTTAGCTGCACCGTTGTCACTTGCTTTTATGTTTGCATCCTTGGATACGGCTACTGCACTGTAAGATGCACGCTTGATGCCTTTCAAAGAAGCGGCTTTGTTATCTTTAAATACCAGCTTGCCGGACGCAGTGCTTCCTGCCAGAACCGTCTTGCCGTTTACGGTGCGGTAAATATCATAATGATCTGCACCTTCCACTGCATTCACGATCACTTTTACAACCACACCTGCTTTTGCTGCACTTGCTTTCACAGACTTGATCGTCGGTGCTGCCAGTTTCTTCTCATCCGGTGTCGGGTTTGGATTCGGCGTAATTGCAATTTTCAGAGACGCCTGTGCTTTTTCAAGAGCTGTTGCCAGATCTTTCAGAGCAGCTGCATCCAGATCAGCTCCTGCTTCTTTTGCTGCCTTGTATGCCTTTTCAAATGCATCCCAGGATTCTTTGGTGTACTGTCCCTGACTTGCTGCATAAACAGCATCTGCCTTTGCAACAGTATCCTTCAGCGTTTTCTGTGCTTCTTCTTTGTCTTTGTCAACTGCATCTTTTTTCTGCAGAGCATCGATTGCTTTCTGCAGTGTTTTCTTTGCTGCTGCCACTTCTGTTTCGCTTGCATTTTCTTTTGCAAGTACGGTTTCTGCATTTGCGATTGCTTTTTCCAGTCCTTTTACAGAATCATCGGTATACTGTGTCTTGTCAATTGCTTTTGCATTATTTACACTATTGCCAAGTTCTGTTTTGGAAGCTTCTGTTGCTTTGTCGGATGTTACGGTAACCGTCATCTCTTTTTCTGCTGTTTTTCCGTTCAGTTCTGCAACCACTTTTACTTTTGCTGTTCCTGCTGCACTTACCGTCAGTACATCGCCTTCCAGAACCGCCTTTGTTGTGCCGGCATCTATCAGTGCATACGTATAAGTGATATTCTTTTCATGTACCGCACAGTTTGTTGCGGTTGCCTTTGCATCCAGTTTCAATGTTTTAGTTGCATCTGCTGCCGCCATCTGAATGGTCTGATTTTCAAATACAACATCTGTGATTTCACAGTTACATGATACTTCCGGTGTCTCAAAATGATAAGAAACCGTCATTGATCTGTAATCTGCTGCAACTTTTACTTTCGGTGTAACCTCTGTTCCATCGGAAAGTCTGATGCTCTGCGGTTTGCTGCTGTCTGTAAAACGGTAATCACCAACTGCTGTCAGAACTGTTTTTACTTCATAGTCTGCATTTGCTTCAAAAGCTGCACCGGCTTCTGTTTCTTTGCCATCTTTATACCAGGTTGTGTATGTTGTATACGGTGTCAGAGCTATGTTTACAGACGGTGTTGCCTGATCCAGTGCGTGTGCTGTCACTGCATAAGATTTCTGCAGATTATCAGAGTAATCTTTTCCACTGTAAATGCGGATGTCAGAAAGCAGTCCGGCATATGGAGGTGTTGCAGAGGCACTAAGATCTTTGCTGATGTTATAACCAGTTGTAAAGGTACTGCTGCTGTAAGATTTCAGTGTTACTTCGTAATCATCGCTTGCATTTGCTCTTCCGGATGTTGGTGTTCCGGCTTTTCCGTCCACATAGATCTGCATCTTTGTACCGGTAAATACTACCAGAATATCATGCCATTTATTCCAGAATCCGGAATCAATCGCACAGCTGCTCTCAACCCAGGAACCTTTTGCATCGCACGCATATACAAGAACGCTGCTGCTCTTCAGCTGAATACCATACTGCTCATCCATCTTGCCAAGCATTTGATATGTACCGCTTCCTGTGATCTCATCTGATTTCATACGGAAACGGATAAACATTGCTTTGTCTTCTCCGGAAACATCAAATTTTCCGTTGTTTGTTCCATCATTCTCTGCCGTTACGTATCCGGAATATCCCCATCCATCACTGTAGGATACCTGAACGTTATCATTCAGCGTCAGTGTTGCCGGATCTACAGCCTGGTCTGCAACGGTTGCAAAATGTTTGCCTTCTTTTGATGAAGATACGACTGCATCTGCAGATGTCTCACCTGCTGCCGGTGCAGTCACAGTGATTTCCGGTGCTTCGAGCACATTTTCTTCTTTCGGTGCCTCCACAAATTTTGCAAGAACGTTCAGCTCTGCTGCATTGATGAACATATTCGGTTCTGCACCTTCGCTGTGGATTGCTTCAAATTTTACATGGGTTACGCCTGCAACCGGCTCGAACTCAACACTCTTCTCTGTCGGGATGTTTTCTCCTTCATAAGACCATGTTACATTTGCTACTTTTGTATAAGTTTCTCCGTCATCAGTGGATACATAAACGTTTGCTTCTGTTACGGCACCGTTTTTGATAACACCGTTTTTGTCTCTTTCCGGTCTCGGGAGATAGGTCAGTGCTTTTACTGCATATGCCTTATCCAGAGTGATCGTATAATTGTTGTTGCCGGTCAGTGTTCCGTTGGAATACTGTGCCTTCGGTTTGCTGTTGTCATTCCAGTTTGTATGCCAGTATGTGCTGCTGTCACCGTCAAGTGCTGCTGCTATGATACCGTTTCCAGCTCCTTCGCCTGTCAACTCTTCACTGTCTGCGGCACCTGTCATATTTGCCGGAAGCAATTTTTTATAACCGTCATCTGCCGGCTGATTCTCTCTTTTTACAAGCTGTGCAATGGCATCATCCAGTGCTTTGACTGCTGCTGCTTTTTCTTCAACGGTTGCATTTTCTTTTGCTGCTACTGCTTCTGCTGCTTTGATCGCTGCTTTCAGAACTGCATAAGATTCTGCGGTATACTGATCTTCATCCAGTTCTTTTGCTGCACCGATTGCATCTGTCAGTGCACTTTCTGCTGTAGAATCAGATTCTTTTGTATACATTTCATAGATTGCCGGAGCTGCCCCTGTGCCATCCCAGGTAATCTTTACTTCATTGATTCCGTCATAGAATACCAGATTTTTGAATACATTCAGAGATTTTGACAGAGTTCCGATCTCCACCCATTCACCTGCATTGGTATGGATAGAAACTTTTGCATTGGAAATCTCCTCTCCATCCTGAATGACATAAAGGCTGTCTTTTACACCTGCATCCAGACGGTAAGTCAGAGTTCCTGCACCTTCGCCTGCCCTGAACATAGTTGTTAAAGAATTATCAATTGCCTGTTTTGCATCAAATCCTTCCACGCCTGCCGGTTCTGCAAAGATAGTCTTGTCTGCATCGGTGTTCGTCAGGCTTACGGAATTGATATCAAAGGTCACATCTGCTTCCCCTTTGTTGATGAAGCGGATGTATTTTGCATCCATGCCTTTTTCGGTATCAACCGGATACCAGTTGAATCCATTATAGCTGTACTCAAAGGTTACCTTATCTTTGTTTGTGTAATCTGCTGCAATCGTGCTGATCTCACGTACATTTCCGAAATCAATACCAATGTACTCACCGTTTTTCAGGATAACATTTTTGGCTTCCGGAATTGCAGCCTCATTTTTATTGATCGTTACAATTGTCTCTTTGTAAGTTTCTGTGTTGGTGTATGCATACTCATCTGCCGGAAAAGTCTCTGTCTGGAATTCACGGATTGCATACCATTTGTTTGTTGCAGCCGGTGTACGCAGACGGATGTAGCGAGCTTTCAGGGAGTGGTTTGTCAGATCCACGTTGATCTCGTTTGTTCCATAAGTACCATCAACCTGTGTCCAGTTTTCATTATCCAGGGAATACTCCAGGATACCCTGTGAGAAAATATCTCCATCTGTCTGAGTTCTTCCCTGCAGGATGCGGACTTTGCCAAGTTTATAAGCTGCACCGAGATCCAGCCCAATGTATCCATTTGCAGTAACACTTGCATTAAACCATGCAAAGGTACTGTCATTTCCATCGATAACATTGCCTGCATTTCCCTGATAGAATCCACCAAGTCCGCTGTATATCAGCCTCTTCTCGCCGGTCTCTGTGCCACCGCCGGAAGTATTATTTCCGCCGCTGAACGTATTATTCAGCACTTTCAGTGCTGCTTTCTTCACATAATTTTCCATCTGTGCTGCGAACGGCATGATCTTCATAGCTCCGGCTTCTGCCATGATAGTGCCGTTCAGCTGAGGTGCCGCACAGTTCTGGGACAGTTTGTAATTGTTTTCTGCACTAACATAATTTGCACACACTGCATCGTCATCGCCTGTTTTAAGTGCCATTGCAGTCTTGACAAATCCAATACTTGCCCTGGAGAGATATCTCAGAGAATCCACCCAAGGTTTCATCTCCTCTTTCAGGTTTTCGTTTGTTCCGTTGATCTGGAAATCTTCTGCAGCTGCTGCAATCTTCTGCAGCTGTTCCACCAGTGCATTTCCGGACTCAGTCAGATCTGCGTTGCTGTTGTATGCTGTCCTGAATGCATTGATATACGGAGACAGTTCCACAGACTCTCCCATAGCTGTGATACCGCCCGGACTCGGGTTTGTCATATGTTTGCACAGCTCATGCAGAGATTCTGATGCTCCGCCATCGATATACTTGAAGCCGTCAGCCCAGCTCTCCTCTGCATCAAAATCAGCTGTGTTCCATGCAAAATCAGCGATTGCAAACAATGCTGTTTTGGAAGCTTCTGCCTGTTCCAGCGGATTCGTTACAATACCCATGAAGTTTGTCAGACCTTTTTCAAGGATTGCACTCTCTCCAGGACCCATAACCAAACGTGCGTGGTTTACGTCATTTACCGGCCAGTTCAGCCACATAAATGCCTCCCTGCCGTTTGTATAAGAATTTTTAAAATTATTGAAAGTACTCTGTCTTGCCGGATAACATACAGATTCGCCTGTCCACATCAGTTCTACATCCGGCAGACTTTCAAAATGTTTGAAGTAGTTTGCAACTGTACGGGCTTCTCCTTCATTCCAGTTGCTCCATCCTACTGCTCCTGCACAGTATACCTGCGGCACAAAACACAGATTATAAACATCGCCTTTGGATTTGCACCATTCAGACAAATCTTTGCAAAGTTGTGCATGCAGGCTTACTTTTCCTCCCGCATCATCTGCTGAAAGTACAAACTGACGTACGCCAACGCTGTAAAGCTGTTCAAATTTTGCAATGATAACCTTCAGGTCTGCCTCATAAGTGGAGGCTGTGATAGCACTGTGCATAAACGGATGAATTGCCCATGCAAAACGGCACTTGGAATCCTGTCCTGCCTGCACCATCTGTCTGATCTCTTCCAGTCTGTCTGCCGGATAGAGCTCACGCCACTGTGAATTGTGGTATGGCTCGTCCTTCGGTGCATAGATATACATATTCATCTTGAAATCGCCGCCGAACTTCATCAGACTGATACGATCTTCCACAGACCACGGAATACCATAGTAGCCTTCGATAAATCCACGGTACTGACCGGATGCGTAATCTTCGATCTGAAGTTTGCGTACGGCTTTTTCTGTCACCTGGTTAAAAATCATTTTCAGCGAGCTCAGTCCGTAAAATGCTGCATCGGTGTCTTTACCAAGGACTGCGATCATATTGTCCTGGATAGCCAGAACATATGCATCTCTCTTGTCAAACAGACCATCTGCATAAGTAACATGGTCATTAAACCATTTTTCAACTGCCCCATCAGAACCTTTTGTTCCGACCAGTACGTTCATTCCATTTGAAGCTACTGCATCTGTCACGTTTCCTGTAATATTCTGAACAGCCAGTACTTCGTTCAGACGTTTCTGTGTCGCCTCATCGATCGTGCCGTCACAGACAACGTTTGTCTTATCTGCCAGAGTAAAACTACCATCCTGGTAAACAACACTTCTCGGGGTTGGATAAATTTCATATTCTGCTGCTGAAGTGTCATTTGCAGCACCTGCTGCCTTTGCATCAAGTCCGTTAAAGGTCATGCCAGTTAAAATCATGACAAAAACCAGTACAAGACTAATGACTTTTTTCACATTCTTTCCCATTTAAATCCTCCTTTTCATAAGTTCGACACCGGGAATCCGTATGCAGCTTCCGTCTCCCGCCCGTCGATCGTTTTCTTGTTTTTCGAAGAAATTTTTTTGTGGTTAAAGCACAATTTTTTCTCACGAAATAAGTATCTTTATTATATATTTTATCTGTTTTACTGTCAACCTTGAACCAGTTTCTTGTGCAATTTAAACAGGAATATTTTTGAAATTCTTCGCCTTTTTTCGTCAAAATTCCCAAAAGTCCGTACTATTCTTTTCATTCATAACAAAAAGCCCCGGGAAATGGGGCTTTCTGTCGAAAAATGTATGTAAGAAATTGGAAAACGGCGAACAAAAAGGCGCTCCGTATAAACGGAACGCCTTTGTTCTTACAAGAAACAGTATACACATTTTCCAGCATTTGTCAAATACTTTTTTCAGATATTTTCTGGCATCTCGGAATGTGCAAAATGCTCTGCGTTTGTCTTTCGATGCGTTCATATTTTATTCATGATACATTCAAAAAACTTTCATTCGCTCATCATGCCAAATTCATTTTTCCCCTTTATACTTCAAAATGTCAAAAATGTTGCAGAAATATTTCATTGACACCTAATACATATGTCATTTTCTCAGTATTTTAATACTATTTGAATATACTTTTTTCATAATTGCCAGGCAGCCCTCTGTCTGGCATCCTCCCTTTTCAGGGCTTTTTTTATTTTCAGCTTTTTATGTACACAGGGGAACCTTCTCCGACTAAGATAAAAAACGTCAGAGACAAGCAGCTTTGAAATCACCCTTTTACAGGTATATTATGATTTTGGCTTTTATCTCTGGCGTTTATGATTTTCATCTCCGGCTGCATGAGCTGCCAGACAACTGTACAGCTCTGTAGCTCCTACATCCTTTTATACTTCAAACAGCAGGTCACCGTAGGATGGCATCGGCCACTCTTCTTTATCTACGATCATCTCCAGCTTATCCACCGGAACTCGCAGTTCTTCCATATCTTTAAACACAACTTCATGATAATACTCTGCCTGTTCTCTTCCGTTCTCCATGGCTGCCGCCTGATCTGCTGCCTCCTGCAGTTTTGCCAGTGTCAGTTTTGTCTGAGAAAGAAGGGCTGTTGTATCTTTGAGCATGTTCATCGGAACGGTCACATCTGCTCCGGCTGTCTTGATCTCATTTACCGTACCGGCAAGGTTTCTGGAAAAACGCATAACGGCCGGGATGATATGCTTGCTGGCAATATCGATCATGGCACGGGCTTCGATATTCAGTGCCTTGGAGTATCCTTCATACTGGATCTCTGCACGGGAACGGAGTTCAGCTTCCGTAAATACGCCGAATTTGCCAAACAGCTGGATCGCTTTATCGGTCACAAGTGCCGGGATCGCTTCCACCATGGAATTGATGTTCGGCAGGCCTCTGCGTTTTGCTTCTTCTACCCACTCTTCAGAATAACCGTTGCCATTAAATACGATCCTCTGATGTTCTGTTGCATATTCTTTGATCAGGTCATGCACAGCAAGCTCAAAATCTTCTGCCTTTTCCAGACGGTCGCAGGCATCGGAGAATGCTTCCGCTACGATCGTGTTGATCACCACGTTACATTCTGCTACGGAATCTCTGGAACCTACCATACGGAATTCAAATTTATTTCCGGTAAAGGCAAACGGTGAGGTACGGTTACGGTCCGTTGCATCTTTTGCAAAATCCGGAAGAGTCTTAACGCCGGTATGTAATTTTCCGCCTTTTAAGCTGTGTGTTGCAGAGCCGGTGCTGATCAGCTGTTCCAGCACATCTTCCAGCTGTTCACCCAGGAATACGGAGATAATAGCAGGCGGTGCCTCATTGGCTCCCAGTCTGTGGTCATTTCCGACATCGGCTGCGGATTCACGAAGAAGATCTGCATGGCGGTCTACAGCACGCAAAATACAGGTCAGGATCATCAGGAACTGAACATTTTCGTGCGGTGTCTTGCCAGGATCAAGCAGATTGATGCCGTCATCTGTGGTGATGGACCAGTTGTTGTGCTTACCAGAACCATTGACTCCCGCAAATGGTTTCTCATGAAGAAGACACTGCAGCCCGTGACGCTCTGCCACCTGTTTCAAAGTCTCCATAATGATCTGGTTGTGGTCTGCTGCTACGTTGCACTCTGCATAGATCGGTGCCAGCTCATGCTGTGCCGGTGCGACTTCGTTGTGCTGTGTCTTTGCAGAAACACCCAGTTTCCAGAGTTCTTCGTTTACTTCTTTCATAAAACCGGCAATTCTCTGACGGATAACTCCAAAATAATGGTCATCGAGCTCCTGACCTTTCGGAGGCATGGCACCAAAGAGTGTACGTCCGGTAAAAATCAGGTCTTTTCTCTTTAAATATTTCTGCCGGTCCACGATAAAGTATTCCTGCTCTACGCCAACGGAAGGTGTCACTTTTCTGGATGTCGTATTGCCGAACAGACGGATCAGTCTGAGTGTCTGTGTCTGCAATGCCTGCATGGAGCGAAGCAGCGGTGTCTTCTGATCCAGTGCTTCTCCTGTATAGGAACAGAATGCTGTCGGTATACACAAAATCGCACCTGCACTGTCTTCACGTACAAATGCCGGTGAAGTGCAGTCCCAGGCTGTATATCCGCGTGCCTCAAAGGTTGCTCTTAATCCTCCCGACGGGAATGAAGAAGCATCCGGTTCTCCTTTGATCAGCTCTTTTCCGGAAAAGTCCATGCTGACCGTTCCGTCCGCATGCGGTGCTGTAATAAATGCATCATGTTTTTCTGCTGTGAATCCAGTAAGCGGCTGGAACCAGTGTGTGTAATGCGTTGCACCTTTTTCCACTGCCCAGTCTTTCATAGCTCCAGCTACGACTTCTGCTGTGATCGGATCCAGCTCTTTTCCTTCATCAATGGTCTTATGCAGTTCTTTGTACACCTTTTTCGGCAGACGCTCCTGCATGATCTTGTCATTGAATACATTCGAACCAAAAAGCTCTACCACATTGATCTTTTCTTTGTTCTTGTCTTCCATTTCTTACAATCCTCCATCGTGACCTGCTGCTTTTCATATCCAAAAAGCTTTTTTCGTTTGCTTTTGTCTATCCTTCCAAATCATACCTTATTTTTCACTGTTTTGCAACTAACTTATGCAATCCTGCCAGGCTCTGCTGACATCTGCCCAAGAGAATCGCTGCACACCAAAAAAGGGACAGAAATCTTTTGTTGATTTCTGTCCCTTTCATTACTTTTTGGGATGGAATAACAGGGTGGGGAAACCACTGTATCTTTACATTTTTTATACTTCGAACAGCAGATCGGAATAGGATGGCATCGGCCATACTTTCTTATCTACCAGTACTTCCAGTTTGTCAACCGGTGTACGAAGGGCTGCCATAGCCGGTACAACGCTCTCGTGGAAGTATCTTGCTTCAGCTGCCATATCGCCTGTTTCGGCTGCTTTATCAGTCACTTCTTCCAGTGTTACCAGGGCTGCCTTTGCCTCTTCCAGCAGTTTGCTTACATCGTTCAGCAGATCTGTCTGTACGGTTGCCGGTGCACCTGCACCTTTAACTGCCAGGATAGTATCTGCCAGAGATTTGGTATAGCCGATGACTGCCGGCAGGATCTGTTTGGAAGCCATGTCGATCATCGTCTTTGCTTCTATATTAATAGCCTTTGCATAGTTCTCATATTTAATCTCTACACGGGACTCAAGTTCTGCTTTTGAGAAAACTTTGTATTTGCCGAACAGTTCTACTGCCTTATCCGTTGCCAGGCACGGGATTGCATCCACCATGGATTTGATGTTCGGCAGTCCTCTTCTTTCTGCTTCTGCTACCCATTCATCGGAATAACCGTTTCCGTTAAATACGATTCTCTGGTGATCGGTTGCATATTCTTTGATCAGATCATGTACAGCCAGTTCAAAGTCATCTGCTTTTTCCAGTACATCGCATGCCTGTGAGAATGCATCTGCTACGATCGTGTTCAGTACCACGTTTGGTCCGGCGATGGAATCACGGGAACCTACCATACGGAACTCGAATTTATTTCCGGTAAATGCAAACGGTGAAGTACGGTTACGGTCCGTTGCATCTTTTGCAAAATCCGGAAGTCTCTTGACACCGGTATGCAGTACACCGCCTGCTTTACTGTGTGTAGCAGTTCCTGTGCTGATCAGCTGTTCCAGTACATCCTCCAGCTGTTCTCCAAGGAATACAGAAATGATAGCCGGCGGTGCCTCGTTTGCTCCCAGTCTGTGATCATTTCCAGGATCGGCTGCGGATTCACGAAGCAGATCTGCATGCTCATCGACTGCTTTTAAGATACAGGTCAGTACCATAAGGAACTGTACATTCTCATGCGGTGTTTTGCCCGGATCTAACAGATTGATACCGTCATCGGTTGTGATGGACCAGTTGTTATGTTTACCGGAACCATTCACACCGTCAAATGGTTTCTCATGAAGCAGGCACTGCATTCCATGCTGGCATGCTACTTTTTTCAGTGTTTTCATAACCAGCTGGTTGTGATCAACTGCAATGTTTGCTTCTGCATAGATCGGTGCCAGCTCGTGCTGTGCCGGTGCTACTTCGTTATGCTGTGTTTTTGCGGAAATACCAAGTTTCCAGAGTTCTTCGTTGACATCTTTCATATAAGAAGCAATACGCTGACGGATGGTTCCGAAATAATGGTCATCCAGTTCCTGTCCTTTCGGAGGCATTGCCCCGAACAGGGTACGTCCGGTAAAGATCAGATCTTCTCTCTGCAGATATTTCTGTTTGTCAACCAGGAAGTATTCCTGTTCCGGTCCAACGGACGGTGTTACTTTTTTGGAGGTTGTATTTCCAAACAGTCTCAGAAGTCTCAGTGCCTGCTCGTTGATTGCTTCCATGGAACGCAGCAGCGGTGTTTTCTGATCCAGTGCCTCACCTGTGTAAGAGCAGAATGCGGTCGGAATACAGAGGATCGCTCCTGCTGCATCTTCACGTACATAAGCCGGTGAAGTACAATCCCATGCTGTATATCCTCTGGCTTCAAACGTAGCCCGAAGACCTCCTGACGGGAAGGAAGAAGCATCCGGTTCTCCTTTGATCAGTTCTTTTCCGGAGAACTCCATCAGTACGGTACCGTCCTGTCTCGGTGCTGTGATAAATGCATCGTGTTTTTCTGCTGTTACACCGGTAAGAGGCTGGAAAATGTGTGTGTAATGTGTTGCACCTTTTTCTACTGCCCAGTTTTTCATAGCTTCTGCCACCACATCTGCTACCATCGGATCCAGTTCTTTTCCCTCATCAATGGTTTTTCTCAGTGCTTTATACACTTTTTTCGGCAGACGCTCCTGCATCACTTTGTCGTTGAATACATTTTCACCAAAAATCTTTGCAACATTCATCTTTTCAGTCATGTCTTCTTCTCATCCTTTCTGTGATAAGCCGGAACAGAATTTCTCTGTAACCTTTCTGCTTCTTTACAGAAAATCAAAAAAGACGCTCCGCTCCTTTCGGGGCAGAACGTCTTTGTTCTCTCGCTCATCATTTTTAATTTTGCTACTACCATACTCCACATTTTTGGCAAATGCAAGTATAATTTAATTTTTCTACAAAATTTATAAAATTTCAGAGAAATAATTCTCAGGCTTTGTCGATAGAGCCGAAAATTTCCATTTTTTCTTTTACTGTAGCTTTGATTGCTTCGAATCCAGGAGCCAGAAGTTTACGCGGGTCAAATCCCTTTCCTTCCAGATCTTTACCAGCTTCGATGTATTCACGTGTAGCTGCTGCAAATGCCAGCTGGCACTCTGTATTTACATTGATCTTTGCAACGCCAAGGCTGATTGCTTTTTTGATCATGTCTGTCGGGATGCCTGTACCACCGTGCAGTACCAGAGGCAGATCTCCTGTCAGAGCCTGAACAGCGTCCAGAGTCTCGAAGCTTAAGCCTTTCCAGTTTGCCGGATATTTGCCGTGGATGTTACCGATACCAGCTGCCAGGAAGTCAATACCCAGATCTGCAATTCTCTTGCATTCCTGAGGATCTGCACATTCACCCGCACCTATAACGCCGTCTTCTTCACCGCCGATAGAACCAACTTCTGCTTCCAGAGACATACCATGTTCTTTGCAGATTTCTACCAGTTTCTTTGTGTTTGCAACGTTTTCGTCAATCGGGCTGTGAGAACCATCATACATGATAGATGAGAATCCGGCTTCTACACATTTCAGGCATCCTTCGTAGCTGCCGTGATCCAGATGCAGAGCAACCGGAACTGTGATGTTCAGTTCTTCCATCATACCATTTACCATACCTACAACAGTTTTGTATCCTGTCATATATTTGCCGGCACCTTCTGATACACCAAGGATAACCGGTGAGTTGTTTTCCTGTGCTGTCAGCAGGATTGCTTTTGTCCACTCCAGGTTGTTGATGTTGAACTGTCCTACTGCATAATGACCTGCTTTTGCTTTCTGTAACATTTCTTTTGCTGAAACTAACATATTTTTTACCTCCACACTTTGTGATTTTTGGTGTTAGCTCTATTATAACCTAATTACACCAAAAAGAAAATACTTTTTTAGCCAAATATCTCCTGTTTTTTCCTGAGTACTAAATTTCACTCGCACCAGGCTGATGACTGACAATGATATCCACCGCTTTTTGGTGGCAGCAGATTTCCACTTCTTTATGGTCGCCGCCATATTCACCATCCAGCGTCCATGGAATTGCAATCTCGGAACGAATGGCAACCTGTCTGGTCTTATAGCTGATAATATAGTTGCTGTCCATCTCCCCGCGAAGGAGGCTTGTAATAATCTCCTGAAGTTCTATGGCGTTTCGTGGCGTTTTGATCATCGTCACTTCAAACAGGCCGTCATCCAGCCGGATGTTTTTTCCTGTAATGCTGCGGAAACCACCTACGGATTCTGAATTGGTAATCATTCCATAAATAAATTCATCTCTGATCTTCTCACCGTTCAGTTCAATCTCCACTTCATAAGATTTAACATTAAAAATACGCTTGGCACCTTCTAAAACATAAGCAAGATGGCCGAGTACATTTTTGACATCCTGGTTTGTCTGATAAGACACTTCGGTAAACATTCCAAACGCAGCGATATATACAAAATAATCACTGTTAAAAGAGCCGACATCACACGGATAGGCGTTGTTCTCTACGATACACTGTGCCGCGTCCGTCATCCGTTTCGGGATCTGCAGGCTGTTTGCAAAATCGTTTGTGCTTCCTGCCGGGATATAGCCGATCGGGCGTCTGATCTCACTGTTCATCATGCCGGTCACCACTTCATCCAGTGTCCCGTCACCGCCGCTGCAGGCGACAAGATCAAACTTTGTAGCCCGTTTCTCCACAACTCTGCTCGCATCCTGTGGTTTCTGCGTCACATAGAGCGTGACATCCAACCCTCCTTTGATAAAAATATCTGCGATATCCAACAGTGCATTTCTGATCTGTCCTTTTCCGGATCTTGGATTCACAATAAATAAAACTTTTTTACGTCTCATTTTTCATTCCTTCCACTTTCACCGTATTTCGACATATTGTACTATCATTTTTTTCAACAGACAAGTACCCTGACTGTTTTTAAAACTTAAGTTTTCATAAAATCTGATATTCCTGTGCAGAATACTGTACCGTTGAAGGCGACCTCACAATGGAAAGCTTACTGTCGTCAGAACAGTTCTTTCATAGGAATTTTTCAGATTTTAGGAATCAGAATTTCCGGATTTCATCTCCTCCGTCATCGGTATTTTCAATTTTGCGGATCACGGCATAATAGCCGAAATTTTCATTGACTTTGATATATACCCTCTCTCCGACTTTATGTCCGAGCAGGGCTTTTCCCATCGGGGACTCCGTGCTGATGTGGCCTTTCATGGAATTGCCGCGGATCGATGTGACGATCTTGTAGGTTTCTTCTTCGTCATCATCTTCCATATAGAGTGTCACCGTATTGTTGATCCCGACTTCGTCGGGTTTCGACTGATCCGATACGATTTCGGCATTTTTCAACATTCTCTCCAGATAGCGGATACGGCTCTCGTTCATATTTTTATCTTTTTTGGCGGCATGATATTCAAAATTTTCGCTTAAATCCCCATGTGCTCTCGCCTCTTTGACTGCCTCGATCGCATTTTTTCGGACGGTCAGTTTTCGATATTCAATCTCTTCTTTGATTTTTTTGACATCATTTTCCGTCAGCTGTTCATGTAACATATCTTACCCCTGCACTCTCACAACATAATCTTCTTTTCTCGGTTTTGCCGGGGCTTCTCCGCCCTCTGCCGCATAGCCTAAAATACAGTGACCGATTCCGGCATAATCACCTTCAATGCCCCATTTTTTCAGAAGAGCTTTTCCTTCTTCACTTTCAAACTCTTCTTTTGCACGGTGGATCCAGCAGGACGCCACGCCAACGGCATGTGCCGCATTCATCAGATTGCCCATGACAAGTGAACCGTCTTCCAGATAGGTGTTTCTGTTCTTGTCTGCCAGCACGATCAGCACCGTCGGTGCTCCGTAGAATGGATCAGATGTCACGCCCATGATCTTCGCATTCATTTTGCTCAGCTCTTCAATGGTTTCTTTATCCTGAACAACCACAATCTTCGGGGACTGCATACCCATGCCGGTTGGTGCAAACACGCCCGCCTCAAGGATCTGTTCCAGTTCGCTTTCTTTTATCTGCTCCGGACGATATCTCCGGCAGCTTCTTCTTGTCTTTAAATCCTGTAATGTCTGATTCATCATGATGCCTCCTTGTGGTATAACAGTATTATGATTCTCTCCACTTCAGTAACGCCCTGCGGATTGTTCCATGCTTCGCATTCTCACAATCCTGGCGTTACAGACATTATACCACCTTTTTGATTTTTTTGTAGTCAAAGTATTTTTTGTGCGGTATAATCTTTTAGGTAAATGCCGATCTTTAATATACACAGGAGGTTCTTTGAAATGAAAGACGTTTTTATATCTGATTCTATCGTATACGTTGGCGTAGATGATAAGAATATTGATCTTTTTGAAAGTCAGTATGTCGTTCCAAACGGTGTTTCTTACAATTCTTATGTGATCTTAGATGACAAGATCACGATCATGGACACCGTAGATCGACGCGGTACGGAAGGATGGCTTGCCAACCTGAAGGAAACGCTGGGTGACAAAAAGCCTTATTATGTGGTTGTTTCACACCTGGAACCGGACCATGCCGGAAACTTAAAGACACTGCTGGATCTGTATCCGGACATCAAGGTGATCGGAAATCCGAAAACGTTCACGATGATCGCACAGTTCTTTGATGTGGATTTAAGCGATGACCGCAAGGTGGTTGTAGGCGAAGGCGATACGGTAAATCTCGGTACTCACACGCTTCAGTTCTTTATGGCTCCGCTTGTTCACTGGCCGGAAGTTATGGTTGCTTATGAGCAGTCCGAAAAGATCCTGTTCTCCGCTGACGGTTTCGGTAAATTCGGTGCCCTGGATGCAGACGAGCCATGGGAAGACGAAGCAAGACGCTATTTTATCAACATCGTTGGCAAATACGGCGTACAGGTTCAGAATCTTCTGAAAAAGGCTGCCACTCTGGATATCCAGATGATCTGCCCACTGCACGGTCCAATCCTGAAAGAAAACCTTGGCTATTACATAGGCAAATATCTGACCTGGAGCAGCTACGAACCGGAAGAAAAGGGCGTTGTGATCGCATGTGCTTCCATTCACGGAAATACCATGATCGCTGCAAAGAAACTGGCGGAGATCCTGAAAGCAAAAGGCGAGAAAAATGTGGTTCTCTATGACCTTGCCAGAGATGATATGCCGTCTGCCATCGCAGATGCTTATCGTTATGACAGACTGGTGGTCGCTGCTGCTTCCTACGACGGCGGCATCTTCCCTTGCATGGAAACATTCCTGCGTAAACTCAAGGCAAAGAACTTCCAGAAACGTACCATCGGCTACATCCAGAACGGAACCTGGGCTCCTTGCACTGCAAAACAGATGCAGGCTATCATGGGCGAGCTGAAAAACATCACCAACGCAGAACCGGTCGTAACGATCAAATCTGCAATGAAAGAAGCGGATATTGCTCAGCTGGAAGCTCTGGCTGATGCTCTGATGGCATAAATTGTTTCAAGTCGAACGTACATGAGACTTGGCATGCGATTCTGGTCAGCCTGGCTGGCATTTGATGTGCCATATTGCAAGTCAAACATAAAAAACGCACCCGTAGTGCTCTTAAAAAGCATTTCGGGTGCGTTTTTCTTTTACGATATTGAATTTCAATCTCTTCTTACAGATCGATCATATTGATATCTGCTTTTTTCTTTGTTTTCTTCGGTGCAGGCTGTGCTGCATTGCCTGTTGGCTGCGGTGTATGTTTCACCTGTGCCTCCTGTGGCTGTGCACTGGATGGATCATCCTGCATTTCTGCCATCTCCTGTTTTGCCTGCTTCTGCTGACGTTTTTTCTCTCTGCGGCTTTTCCGGTCTGCTTTTACCGGCCCGGTCTTTTTATTTTCACCGAATGCTTCTTCCACTGCCGGAGCAGCTTCTGTTTCCGGATGTACTGGCTGCGGTTCTTCCTCCTGAACCATACCGGTTGCCTCCTGCTGCTGCGTCGGTGCATAATAATTTTCCGTTGCCAGATAATACTCTTTTCTTGCAAACTCGTTGGTCTGCATATCCAGTCTTTCCTGCGTATCGCGAAGATCATCTTTCAGATCACGGTTTTTCAGGATCAGGTTGATCACCAGAAAGATCAGAAGAACCGAAAGAGCCACCAGAGCGTAGATCACTTTTATGGAAAAATCCGCATCTGATTTGATCTTGTCTACTTTCTGGAGCACGGCATTTGCCGCATCAGAAACGGCTTCTGTCTCCGTTTCTGTTTCTGTCTGTGCCTCTTTTGCTTTCTCGGTTGCTGCCTCCGTCTGTGCATCCGTCTCGTTTGCTGCTGCGATCTGTTCTGCCGCATTTGGACGCTCCGCCTGCACATTCAGGGTATACGTTGCCTGCATACCGCTCTCGGATGTTACCGTTATGTAAACCGTTGTCTTTCCGTCCGTCAGAGTCTGACCGGAAACTTCACAGGTCGCTGCACCGTCGGAAGTCACCGGACTTAGCTGCAGTTCAGTCGTGCCTTCCGGAACCTCCACCTCATACTCCGTTGTGCTGTACTCAAAATCCGGAGAAATACTCGTCGCATTCTCGATGCCAAGATCCGAAAGGGAATTGTCATCGGAACCACTTGCAAACACAGTCACTCCGGAAATACAGAGCAGGAGCATCATGCACACTGCCCAGATTTTCCAGGTCTTTTTCCACATCATGTTTTCTCCCTTCAAAAACGTTTATGCTTCGTCAATCGCTTTTCCAATGTCATGACGATAATATTTATTCTCAAAATCAATCCACTCTACCGCTGCATAGGCATTTGCACGGGCCTCTTTGAGGTCTTTTCCCTTTGCAGTCACACCGAGGACACGGCCGCCGTTTGTCACGATGCCTTCTTCCGTGCGTTTGCTTCCGGCGTGGAATACATAGTAACCATCTTTATCTTTGAATTTGTCAAGACCACGGATTACGAAACCTTTGTCGTATTTCACCGGATAACCGTCGGATGCCAGTACGACGCAGACTGCCGCATTGTCCTCAAACTGCAGGTCGATCTGGTCAAGTGTTCCGTCAATGCACGCCTCAAAAACGTCAATGATATCGGTTTTCATACGCGGCAGAACAACCTGTGCTTCCGGATCACCGAATCTTGCATTGTACTCCAGGACACGAGGACCTTTTTCGGTCAGCATCAGTCCGAAGAAGATAATGCCTTTGAACTCTCTTCCTTCTGCTGCCATCGCATCGACCGTTGCCTGATAGATATATTTTTTGCAGAATGCATCCACTTCTTCCGTATAAAACGGACTTGGTGAGAAAGTTCCCATACCACCGGTGTTCAGTCCGGTATCGCCGTCTCCGGCACGTTTGTGATCCTGTGCGGAAGTCATCGTCTTGATGGTCTTGCCGTCCACATAAGAAAGTACAGACACTTCTCTTCCGGTCATGAACTCTTCTACCACCATTGTATTGCCGGCTGTACCGAATTTCTTGTCCTCCATGATGGTTTTTACACCGTCTTTTGCTTCTTCTGGCGTATTGCAGATCAGCACACCTTTTCCGAGTGCCAGTCCGTCTGCTTTCAGAACAATCGGGAAATCTGCTTTTTCCAGATATGCAAGTGCTGCGGATGCATCGGTAAATGTTTCGTAAGCAGCGGTCGGAATATTATATTTTTTCATCAGGTCTTTTGAAAATGCCTTGGAGCCTTCCAGGATTGCTGCATTCTTTCTCGGTCCGAATACACGCAGTCCTTCTGCCTCAAATGCATCTACGATACCGCCAACCAGAGGATCATCCATACCAACTACCGTAAGATCGATTGCCTGTTCTTTTGCAAATGCGACCAGTTTGTCAAACTCCATTGCCTGGATCGGCACACATTCTGCAAATTCTTCAATTCCGGCATTGCCCGGTGCACAGTAAATTTTATCTACTTTTGGACTCTGTGCGACTTTCCATGCGATCGCATGCTCACGTCCGCCGCTTCCGACTATCAATACTTTCATCCTGCGTCCTTCTTTCTATATATAAAGTACTTGAATATACAATGTCTCCGAATCTTTTCGCATTTCTGAGATCCTGACATCGTCTCTATTCTGTGATTATCGTTTTGCCATTTTCCACACGGACTTTTCCTTCTGCGATCAGGCGGATCGCCTGCGGCATGATTTTCCATTCTGCCTGCTCCATGACACGCCGCTGCAGAATTTCCGGGGTATCGTCCTGCTGTACTTCCACTGCCTTCTGAATGATGATCGGACCGGTATCTGTTCCTTTGTCCACAAAATGCACCGTTGCACCGGTCACTTTTACACCGCGCTTAAGCACGCCTTCGTGTACTTTCAGCCCGTAATATCCGGTTCCGCAAAATGCCGGGATCAGCGATGGATGGATGTTGATGATCTTGTTTGGATAAGCATCCACCATGATCTCCGGGATCACGACCAGACATCCTGCCAGAACAATGAGATCCGGCTCATAAGACTTTATTTTCTCCAGAAGTGCCTGGTTAAATGCTGCCCGGTCTGCAAAATCTTTCGGTGAGACACATGCAGCTGCAATGTTATGATCCTTTGCTCTTTGCAGGGCATAGGCATTTTTATTGTTGCTGATCACGGCTTTGATCTCGGTATTTGGAATGCTTCCGTCCGCAATGCCGTCAATGATCGCCTGAAGATTGGTTCCGCCTCCGGACACCAGCACTACCAGCTTTAGCATAAGGTCACACCCTTCTCACCGTTCTCAATCTCACCGATCACGTAAGCGGTTTCTCCTGCTGCTTCGATCGCTTTCATAGTCTTGTCAACGTCTGTCGGATCAACTGCAACAACCATACCGATACCCATGTTGTATGTATTGTACATCATCTGCTCTTCGATCTGGCCTTCTCTTGCCAGCATCTTGAAGATTGCCGGAACCTCATAGCTGTCTTTGCGGATCACGGCACGTACTCCTTCCGGAAGCATACGCGGAACGTTCTCATAAAATCCGCCTCCTGTGATATGGCTGCATCCTTTCACACGAACGCCTGCTTCTTTGATGCTGCGAAGTGCTTTCACATAAATCTTGGTCGGTGCGATCAGAGCCTCACCCAGAGTCTTTCCAAGCTCTTCGTGGTAAGTGTTCAGTGTTTTTTCATCCATGCTGAATACTTTTCTTACCAGTGAAAATCCGTTACTGTGTACACCGGAAGAAGCGATACCGATCAGAACGTCTTTCTCTTTTAAATCTTTTCCTGTGATCAGGTCTTTTTCATCTACTACACCAACTGCAAAACCAGCCAGGTCGTACTCATCTACCGGATAGAATCCCGGCATCTCAGCAGTCTCTCCGCCGATCAGTGCCGCATCAGACTGTACGCAGCCTTCTGCTACACCGCTTACGATCTGAGCGATCTTTTCCGGATAGTTCTTGCCGCAGGCAATGTAATCCAGGAAAAACAGCGGTTCTCCGCCTGCACAGGCTATATCATTTACACACATGGCAACGCAGTCGATGCCGACGGTATCATGTTTATCAAGAATAAATGCCAGTTTCAGTTTCGTACCAACTCCGTCCGTACCGGAAACCAGTGTCGGTTTTTCCATGTCTTTGAATTTTTCCATGGAAAATGCACCGGAAAATCCGCCGATATTGGTGAGTACTTCACTTCTCATGGTCCTCTTGATGTGCTCTTTCATTAATTCAACTGATTTGTATCCTGCCTCGATATCCACTCCGGCTTTCTTGTAATCCATGCTTTTGTCCTCCCTTGGGTTCTGTCTTTTATTTTGCGTAGTTTTTGTAACCAACTTTCTGAAGCTTTGCGTCTTTTTCCACAACCTGTTCTTTCATTTCTTCTGAATATGCTTTCAGTCTGGAGAGCAGTTCTTCATCAGAAGTAGCCAGGATCTTCGCAGCTAAAATACCTGCGTTCGCCCCGCCGTTGATCGCTACGGTTGCTACCGGAATACCTGTCGGCATCTGTACGATCGAGTACAGAGAATCTCTGCCGCCAAGAGATGTTGTATGCATCGGAATGCCGATGACCGGCATTGGGAAGATTGCTGCGCACATGCCCGGCAGATGAGCTGCCATACCTGCTCCGGCAATAATCACTTTAAAGCCTTTGCTCTCTGCTGTCTTTGCATATTCAAAGAAAACATCCGGTTCGCGATGTGCCGAGATGATCGTCATCTCATAATCAATGCCCAGTTTCTCTAAAACGTCTGCAGCTTTTGCCATAACCGGCATATCTGAGTCGCTTCCCATTACAATTCCAACCTTTGCCATGGTTCAATCTCCTTTTCGCATCATTGTAAGTGTTTACCATCTTTTTAATTTTACTAATACTTTCTTTTATTGTCAACCTGCAAACCTTAATTGAGGAAGCGATTCAGCTCCTCCGTGCCCGGAAGTACGAACTTTCCGTCCGCAAAGATCAGGATTCTTCTGCCGTCAGCACACTGTACTTCGATGCTGCCAAGCTCGTCATATGGTATCGTGATATCAAGATGATGTCCAAAATATGCCTCTCCCGGATCTTCTTTTCTGCGAATAGAAATCTCATTGTCTCTTGCGATGATCTCCTTTTTGTCCGGATTGTATACCGGTGTATCTTCTGCCCAGCTGTAACAGGTATCTCCTACGGCAAAATGCGGTCCGGTCTTCTCAGCGATCAGGATCGGCAGTTTTCCTTCAATATGATATTCCCTTGCCATAGCATAGGCTGCTGTGTTTGTTCCGATCGCAAATTCGCCGATTGGCAGAGTCTCATGATTCGCCAGCACATTTTCCCGGACATAGTTCTGATTGTACTCTTCCTGCTCAAAATTCTTGCAGGTATATGCTTTTACCATACCATCTTCAAATTCCAGATGCAGTTTTTCATACTTTAAGCCTTCCAGATAAACCGTACATGCCTCAAGAATGCCGCTTGTTCCCTTCAATATCGGGGAAGTAAAGACTTCTCCGACCGGAATGTTGACATCTGCCACACAATTTTCGAAATTAGTCTGCTTCTTTGGATCATTCAGTTTGTGCAGGGCAATGTGCATATCGGTGTGATTTTCTCCTTTTCCGAGCACATGTACACTCTCACCCTGATCCAGGGCATCGATCAGTTTCTGCTGGATATCTGCATAGAGTTGATAGTCAAGCGTATTGATGCGGATCGTCTCTTTAAAAATCTCCGGGAAGTCTGCCCCGATTTCCGGGACCGGAAAGGCGATGATCGTAAAACTGCGTTCTTTACCGATGATATAGCGGTTTGTGATCTGCACGGATTCGTTATCCATCTGTGTCTGCAGTTTTTTCTGTTTATCCGACAAATAATAGGCTTCCTGTTTTGTCTGCGGATAAAACTCCGGCTCCCCGAAGGTATCAATGCAGGCCGGGCCTGCATGACCGTTTGCCAGTGTTTTATAATTTTCGTACGCCGAACGCATCACGCCCAGGCGTCGCTCCATAAAGGCCTTGTCCAGATAGATTGCCTGGTCTGCCCGGTGATCATAGTCAAACTGGCGGTTCGGAATTGCCCCATAATAACCGATTCGGTGCACACCTTTTTTATTGATACGTTCCAGTGCCGCACGATAGATGACCGGCTTTAATCCCATTTTTTCAAAATTTCGTATTGCCAGACGCACCATCCGCTCAAATCCGACCATATAGCGGATGTTGACCGTCTGTTTTTTCGAAAGATCCTTGCCGCCAAGCACAAATCCGATCCGGTATCCTTCGGTAAACGTAGATGCCATCTTTTCTACAGTCTCTTCATCCAGGCTGTTCATAAATTCTGCCATCTTCCGCTCGTTTTCGGTGATATACTCACCATAGCGATACAGATAGCGAAGGTCTTTCAGATCCGACTCCATCACGATCTTCGCTGCAAAATCAAGCTTTGGATCAACAGCTTCCCGAATGCGGTGTGCCACCGTGATCTCACTGTAATCACTCTCAAACCAGTAGATGATCTGCTGAATCCTTCGGTATCCCGGGAGCTCTTCCTCCTCAAAGCAGTTATACACTTCGATCAGAAGTTCCTGAAGGATTACCTTTTCATGCAGCCGCTGCTCGAAGGCATAGCCGATCAGGGCATACAATTCGGCATACAGAAAACTTAAGATGCGTCCGTGCACTTCTCCGAGTTTTTCCACCGCATACTTTGGATTTCCATAGCTGTGCTCATAGTTCTCCGGAAGAATGTCCTCATAAAGGCTCTGATTAAATGCCTGCCACTGCTCAAGCGTATAGCTTTCCGTTTTTCCATCTTTTATTTTTCGGTAAACTTCATCCATTTTTATAACAAAAGAAGCCGTTTTTCTGAAATAATCCCCAAACGGCTCCTGTGCGGTATGCTCTTTTGTTATGGATGCAAGTCGTTCCATTGAGAGAGCGTCTCTCTCTTCCAGTACTGTTCTCTCCATCTTTCCACCGCCAATCTTTTAAAGGTTACAGTAAAGTGATGCCATACGAGTTGTTCCGTACTTCGTACTCCCGCAATTCGTCCCTGGCATTTCCTTAAATCCCAATTAAAACTACAAATACCCACAATGCCACCATGATGCCGCCGAGGATCGACCCAATCTTCGGAAACAGGTAGTGCACATTGTTTTCGCCAAATCCCATCAGTCCGAACACGACACTGCTGACGGCAAATACCATGCCAAGCAGCCCGATGCTGCCCAGGTAAACGCCGCCCTGTCCGTCCAGATAATATGCCAGCCATGCCAGAACGGCAAAAATGACAAGTGAGAGTGTACCAAGTATCGTTGAAAGAATACCTTTGCCGGAATGTTTCTCTTTTGCAAAAGAATACATACGCTTTTTAGCCATATATCTTTCTCCTTATCTTATTACATATCCAAAACAGCAGATACCCGATCACACCGCCCAGGGTGTTGAGGATCAGGTCATCCACATCAAAGCTTCCCACCTTCCAGACAAGCTGTATCGTCTCCACGCACAGACTGAACTCGAAGCTAAGAAGCAGGATCCGTAAAACTTTCCCCGTTTTCGGCCATATGACCGGCAGGATCATCCCAAACGGAATGAAGCCGATCACATTCCCCGCCAGATTGCAGAATACTGCGAATGTCCCCAGCATCTCCCGGTGAACCCAGAATCTTTTGATTTCCCGAAAGGGCTGAAGGTTGTAGGCATACATTCTTCCTTCCACGGATCTTCCGTATCCTTCCGCAAAAAACAGAAAATACGTCAGTGCCAGCAGATAAAGAAAAAACAGCACCGCTCCTAGTATCCGCACCTTCTTTTTTGTTTCCTTCCTCATAAAACTAAATCAATACCTGACTTTTACACTTCAGAAGTCTTGCACCGTTTACGATCATCATCACGCCGGCTGAAATTCCGGTTACCAGAACCACGATCCCGACTGCGAGACTTGCCGCACCGGTACCTCTTATTGTCTTAAAAATTTTTTCGTTCATGAAAAGCCTCCATTTTACCGAATTATTTTGCCCCGTATTTCTCATAATATGCATCGATCGCTGCTTTTAATCTATCATCGATCACAACTTTTCCGTCACATTCTCTGTTATAGAGATGCTCTACGACATCCTGCATATTTACGATTGCTGCGGTCTCAAAACCGTAAAGATCTTTCACTTCATCCAGAGCACACTTTACGCCGCCTTTTCCGACTTCCATACGGTCAAGAGAAACCATCAGTCCGACGATCGTCACATCTGCGGCACCTTTTACCTTCGGAACCGTTTCTTCCATGGATTTGCCGGAAGTAGTAACGTCTTCGATCATGATCACACGGTCACCGTCTTTTAATTTGCTTCCAAGAAAGCTTCCCTTGTCTGCACCGTGATCTTTTTCTTCTTTGCGGTCGGAGCAGTAACGCACTTCTTTTCCGTAAAGTTCACTGTATGCGATCGCAGTCACAACACTAAGCGGGATTCCTTTGTAAGCCGGTCCGAACAGTACGTCAAAATCATCGCCGTATCGGTCATGGATCGCTTTTGCATAATATTCACCCAGTTTCTTTAACTGAGAACCGGTCACATAAGCTCCGGCATTCATAAAGAACGGAGATTTTCTTCCGCTTTTCAGTGTGAATTCGCCGAATTTCAGCACATCACAATCTACCATAAATTCAATAAATTCCCGTTTATACTGTTCCATTTCTTATCTCCTTACTGCACGGCACCGACCAGTTCTCTGATGTCGGATACATTCTGTGCTCTCATATATGCTTCGATCCCTTCTGCTACTTTGAGGGTGGTCATCGGATCGATAAAGTTTGCGGTTCCTACAGAAACGGCAGTTGCTCCTGCCAAAATGAACTCCAGGGCATCCTCTGCATTCATGATGCCGCCCATACCGATGATCGGAAGTTTTACTGCCTGTGCGGTCTGATATACCATACGCACGGCAACCGGTTTGACTGCCGGACCGGACATACCGCCGGTCTTGTTTGCCAGGACAAATTTTCTGCGATTAATATCAATCTTCATACCGGTCAGTGTATTGATCAGAGAAAGTGCATCTGCACCGCCTGCTTCTGCTGCCCTTGCTGTTTCCGTGATATCGGCCACATTTGGGCTGAGCTTCATGATAACCGGCTGTTTTGCCACACGTTTGATTTCTTTTGTGATGTCCTCGACAGACTTTGGATTCTGTCCGAAAGCAATGCCGCCTTCTTTGACATTCGGGCAGGAAATGTTGATCTCCAGAAGATCCACCGGTTCGTCTGCCAGACGTTCTACCACTTCACAGTAGTCCTTCGTACTTCTTCCGCAGACATTGACCACGATCTTGGTATCATACTGTTTCAAAAACGGAATATCACGTTTTACAAATACATCAATGCCCGGATTCTGCAGTCCGATAGCATTTAACATGCCGCCGTAGACTTCTGCCACACGCGGAGTCGGATTGCCCGGCCACGGTACGTTTGCCACGCCCTTTGTGACCACTGCACCAAGCTTTGACAGGTCCACAAATTCACTGTATTCTGCTCCGGAGCCAAAAGTTCCGGATGCTGTCATAACCGGATTTTTCAGTTCAACTCCGGCAATATTTACGCTTGTATTGATTTTCATACTCACAGCTCCACCTCCGTTGCCAGAAATACCGGTCCGTCTTTGCAGACACGTTTGTTATGTACATGGGAATGACCGTCTACTTCCTTTGACTGGCAGACGCAGGCAAGGCAGGCACCGATACCGCATGCCATACGCTCTTCCATGGAAATCCAGCACTCAATATTCTGTTCCTGTGCATAAGTTTTCAGTGCACGGAGCATCGGAGTCGGTCCGCAGGCATAGATCACATCTGCGGTAAGTTTATTTTCACGGATTGCATCCAGTACATTTCCTTTTGTTCCGGCACTGCCGTCTTCGGTTGCCGCATAAAATGCTGCATTCTGTGCCAGCTCTTCTTTTAAAAACAGCCTGTCATCGCGGTAACCGGCGATCACTGTCTTTTCACCTGAAAGCTGTTTGGAAAGTTCCACCATTGGCGGGATACCGATGCCGCCGCCGATCAGAAATACCTTTTTGCCTTCGGCACGTTCCATCGGAAATCCATTTCCAAGCGGTCCTAAGATTTCGATCTTATCGCCTTGCTTATACTGTGCAAACTCCGCTGTTCCCTTTCCTGCCACACGGTAAACGATACGAAGTGCCTTCTTTTCTTTATCAATTTCGCACAGACTGATCGGACGCGGCAGAAGTCTGCTGCCATCGTTGCTGTACACGGAAATAAACTGTCCCGGTACAGCCTGCTCTGCGATCTTGTCTGTCTGAAGCCACATACTGTAAATGTCAGGAGCAATGCACTCCTGCTTTAAAACTTCTGCAAGTTCTTTATATTTGCCAGCCATATTAAAATCCTCATTTCTTTTCTTTTTGTCCTGTCAAACCAGGCGGCTGTATGAAATCTGCAAATGCCAATCCCCACATTTTGAAAACGGCTGCTTATTTTGCCCTCTCAAGAGCAGTTCCGATATCTGCGATCATTGCCTCAACGGCTGCTCTGGATGCCTCCGCAAAATGTTCTTCACCGTATTTTGCATACTGCTCCTGTTTGTAAGCAGCAATGATTCCTCTGGATGAGTTTACGATCGCACCAAGTCCGTCTTCGTTGAAGAAGTGTACCAGGTCTGCACCTTTTCCGCCCTGTGCACCATAACCCGGTACCAGGATAAAGGACTTCGGCATGATCTTACGCAGCACTTTGCCCTGTTCCGGGTAAGTTGCTCCGACAACGGCTCCCACATAGCTGTAATCATCACCCATGCAGTCCTCGCCCCATTTTGCAACCTGCTCACCAACCAGCTCGTAGAGCGGACGGCCGTCGATCAGACGATCCTGAAACTCACCGCTTGACGGGTTAGAAGTCTTGACAAGGATGAACAGACCTTTTTTCTCCTCTTTGCAGACATCTACAAACGGTTTCACACCGTCGGTTCCAAGATATGGATTTACGGTAACAAAATCTTCGTCAAATCCTGCAAAGCTGTTGTTTCCGACTTTGACTTTTCCAAGATGTCCGACTGCATAAGCTGCGGATGTCGATCCGATATCGCCTCGTTTGATATCGCCGATCACAACAAGATCTTTGGATTTACAGTAATCTACGGTCTTTTTAAAGGCCATAAGACCAGGAATACCGAACTGTTCGTACATGGCGATCTGTGGTTTTACTGCCGGGATCAGGTCATACACATGGTCTACGATCTCTTTGTTATACTGCCAGATGGCTTCTGCTGCTCCTTCCAGTGTCTCACCGTGTTCTTCAAATGCACGTTTCTGGATATGAGCCGGTACATAGGAAAGCATCGGATCGAGTCCTACTACGATCGGTGCATGTGTTTTCTGGATCTTCTGGATCAATTTCTGAATCATAATCTTATCCTTTCTTCTGTGGATTCACACATTTGCTGTGTGGAACGGCATTTATCATTCTATTTATCTTTATAAACGACCTTTCCGTCGCAGATCGTCACTTTGACTTTGCCTCGTACGGTTCTGCCGTGGAACGGTGTGTTGCGTCCTTTGGATGCGAAGGTATTTTTATCGATCACATACTCTTCATTCGGATCAATGATGACCACATCGGCGATCTTGCCTTCTGCAAGGGAACCTTTGTCCAGTCCCAGGATTTTTGCCGGATTGTAGCTCATCTTTTCTGCCATCTGCATCGGTGTAAGGTACTCCTTTTCTACCAGCTCGCTGATGGTAAGCGGAACAGCTGTCTCAAGTCCGACAATACCAAACGGTGCCGCTGTAAAAGAGCGTCTCTTTTCTTCTTCACTGTGCGGTGCATGGTCGGTTGCGATCACATCCATAATGTCATCTCGCAGACCTCGTTTTAATGCCTCTACGTCTTTTTTCGTACGCAGCGGCGGATTCATTTTATAGTTTGCATCGCCGGCATCGACATCTTTGGATGTCAGTGTAAAATGGTGCGGGCATACTTCAGCAGTCACATTTATCCCGTGTTTCTTTGCCTGTCTGACGATTTCCACACTTCCGTAAGTGGAGCAGTGGCACAGATGCAGGTGTGCTCCCGTCTCTCCTGCCAGCATCACATCCCGCACGGCGATGATGTCCTCGACCGCATTGCTGATACCGCGAAGTCCCTGTTTGCGGATGTATTCATCATCATTTGCCACACCACCGTCCATCAGGTCGATGTCCTCACAGTGTGCCATGACCGGAACGCCGCACTCTGCTGCAATCTTCATCGCTTCTTTGCAGAGCAGGGAATCCATAACGGATCTGCCGTCTTCACTGATCGCCGGTGAACCTTCTGCTACCATGGAGTCGATATCGGCAAGTTCTTTTCCCTTCTGCCCTTTTGTAATAGCACCGGCCTGCAGTACGTGGATCGGTGCCATCGCTTTTGCCTTGTTGTGTACATAACGGATATTAAGTCTGTCATCTGTTACCGGCTTTGTATTCGGCATCGCCAGCACGGTGGTAAATCCTCCGTGTGCCGCTGCAGCTGCTCCTGTCTCAACCGTCTCCTTGTACGTCTGTCCCGGATCCCTCAAGTGAACATGCAGGTCAATCAGGCCCGGCATAACGTAGCAGCCTTCTGCATCGATCACTTCTTCTGCCTCTTCCTTGATCTCCTGGTCTACCTTTACAATCTTATCCTCCTCGATCAGGATATCGTACCGGCCATCTTTTCTGGTGTCCGGATCAATCACTCTGCCGTTTTTTATCAGTATACTCATCTTTTGGATTCCTTTCTGTAAAACATCCCAAGGCATGCCATGCACACCCAGCATTTTCTTCTATCATTCTACCATACCAGAGTAAATGCCGCAAACCTTTTTTCGTCTCCTTGATTTTTACAAATGCAGATGCTATGATAAGTTTTAAAGAACAGCTGCCGGATTTTGCCGGCAGATACCACGGAGGTAGCTTTATGACTGTAAAACCGCCAGATTTCGGTGGAAAACCGTACCGCTCGCTGGATTATCATCTACGGAACCGTTACGGTGAAAAGATTTACAAAGTCTCTTTAGACGGCGGCATGACCTGTCCGAACCGCGACGGCACGCTCGGAAAGTGCGGCTGTATTTTCTGCAGTGAGGGCGGAAGCGGTGATTTTGCCGGTGACAGGACACACCCGGTTCATCAGCAGATTGAGGAACAGAAGACTCGCCTTTCCCCGAAATTTCCGGCAACGCATTTTATTGCCTATTTTCAGGCTTACACCAATACTTACGCTCCGCTTTCATATCTGGAGCGTATTTTTACAGAGGCGATTGAACACGAAGACATCGTCGGACTTTCGATCGGCACAAGACCGGACTGCCTGCCGGACGAGACGCTGGATCTGTTATCGGAGCTGAATAAAAAGAAACCGGTCACGGTAGAGCTTGGGCTTCAGACGATCCATGAACGAACAGCCGCTTTTATCCGCAGAGGCTATAAACTTTCCTGTTTTGAAGATGCACTTGAAAAACTGCAGGAACGTAAATTAGAGACGGTCGTTCATACGATTCTTGGTCTTCCGGGCGAAAATACGGAAAATATCCTGGAGACCATGCGTTACTTAAATGCACACCACATTGACGGCATCAAGCTGCAGCTGCTCCATGTGCTGAAACACACCGATCTGGCAGCTTATTATGGGCAGACCGGATTTCACATTTTATCGGAAGATGAATACGTTGATCTTGTGATCCGCTGTCTGGAAGTGCTCTCGCCGGATATCACGATCCACCGCCTGACCGGGGACGGTCCGAGCGATCTGCTGATCGCACCGCTCTGGAGCTTAAAAAAACGCAGCGTCCTCAACCATATCCACCACGAACTGAAAGTCCGTGATACCTGGCAGGGACGTCTGTTTACCGAATAAAAGTAAAGCGGACACAGTTGAGACCCGACACGCTTTTGCAGAGATTTTTTACATAAGGAGGCATTTTATGGCTGAACCATTTACGCTTTATAAATTAATCATCTTATATATGCTTGACCGCGTGGATTTTCCGCTTACAAACAGCCAGATTTCCAGTTTTTTGCTTGACCGCGGCTACACAAACTATTTCACGCTGCAGCAGGCTTTTTCAGAACTGGAAGAGGCCAATCTTGTTAAGCCACAGACCATCCGCAATACCACACAGTTTCAGCTGACAAAGAGCGGACGCGAGGCACTTGGCTATTTCTGTGACCGCATCCCGAATGCAATCCAGGAGGAAGCCGATCAGTATCTTCAGGAACACAAGATTGAGCTGCGAAATGAGGTTTCGGTCACGGCGGATTATTACCGTACCACGGCAAAAGAATATGCCGTACACTGTGTCATAAAAGAAAAAGAGTCCGATCTGATCGACCTGACTCTTACGGTTCCGGACAAAAAACAGGCAGAAGCTATGTGCAAGTCCTGGAAAAACAAATGCGAAATGGTCTACCAGTTTCTGATGACACAGCTCTCCTGAACACCTGGCAGAATTGAAGTTCGAAGTACAGAACCATTCTGCCCTGCATTTTATTCTTCATGCAGCCAGTCCAGATGCTTCCTGATCTGCTGCTCATATCCGCTGTCACTTGGCTCATAAAACTTCACTTCACCGAGTTCATACGGCAGATAACGCTGCTTTGAGAAATGTTTCGGGAAATCGTGGGCATATTCATAACCAATGCCCCTCCCCAGCTTCCCTGCTCCGCCATAATGTGCATCCTGCAGATACGGCGGCACGGAAGCTTTTTTATTTTTCACCGATTCCATTGCCGAAAAGATCGCATTCGTTGCTGCATTGCTCTTCGGAGCACATGCCACATAGATTGCTGCCTGAGAAAGGATCAGCTGCGACTCCGGCATACCGACACGCTCGACAGCCTGTGCCGCCGCAACTGCCACCTGAAGTGCCTGCGGATCTGCATTGCCGACATCTTCGGATGCACAGATCATGATCCTTCTGGCGATAAAGGTCACACTTTCTCCGGCATAGAGCATTCTTGCCAGATAATAAACTGCCGCATCCGGATCTGATCCCCGCATACTCTTGATAAAAGCAGAGATCGTATCGTAGTGATTATCTCCCGCCTTATCGTAGCGGATCACACGTTTCTGGATACACTCTGATGCCACGTCGATCGTAAAGTGGATTTTTCCGTCTGCAGAACGCTCCGTTGTCAGCACACCAAGCTCTACAGCATTGAGTGCAGACCTGGCATCGCCGTCTGCCGCTTCTGCCAGAAAATCTGCCGCTTTCTCATCCATGCAGACATCATATGCCCCCATACCGCGTTCGCTGTCCGTGACCGCACGCAAAATCAGTTTTTTGATATCTTCTTTTTCAAGCGGTTTCAGTTCAAAAACTTTGGATCTGGAAAGCAAAGCACCGTTGACTTCAAAATAAGGATTCTCCGTTGTCGCCCCGATCAGCACCAGTGTCCCGTCCTCAACAAACGGAAGTAAATAATCCTGCTGCCCTTTGTTAAAACGATGGATCTCATCTACAAACAGAATCGTCCTCTTTCCATACATGCCCATCCTCTGTTTTGCCTCGGCAACGACTTCTTCCATATCTTTTTTACCTGCCACCGTAGCATTGATCTGCGTAAAAGCCGCACTCGTTGTGCCGGCGATCACTTTTGCGATCGTTGTCTTTCCGGTTCCCGGCGGTCCGTAAAAAATAACGGAACTGAGTTTATCTGCTTTGATCGCCCGGTAAAGCAGTTTATCTTTTGCCAGAATATGCTGCTGTCCGACAATCTCATCCAATGTTCTGGGCCGTATCCTGGAAGCAAGCGGTGCTTCACTCTCCATTTTCGTTTCTCTCATATAATCAAATAAATCCAAAGTTCTTCCTCCCCTCCTGTGTTTCTTTTTCGTTTGAAAGATACCGCACAAGTAACTCCGTCACAAAGTAACTTTCTATGACATCCTGTCATTCCAGTACAAGCTTATCTGCTGTTACAAATGTATAGCCCTGCTCCTTTAACAGATCCACGATCCGAAGTGCCGCTTCCACCGAAGCTTCATAGCGGTCATGCAGCAGGATAATGGCATTTTCTTTTGCCTCAGACATCACTTTTTCTACGATCTGATCCGCATTTTCTGTTTTCCAGTCCAGCGGATCGATGGTCCAGAGCACCGGAAACATCTCAAAACCACACTCCAGGTTTTTGTTCCATGCCCCAAAAGGAGGTCTGATATATTCGGTGTCATAACCGACAATGCTTCTGACCAGCTCGCTCGTTTTTGTAATCTCTTCACATGCCTGTTTATCCGACATTTTTGTAATGTCCGCATGGGACCAGGTATGGTTTCCGATCAGATGTCCATCTTCTGCCATCTGCTTTACCAATTCTTCATTTCCTTCGATATTTTTCCCGATCAGAAAAAAGGTTGCCTTTACGCCTCGTTTTCGCAGACCGTCCAGCAGCTTTTTCGTACAGACCGGATGTGGCCCATCGTCGAAAGTCAGGGCAATCTCAGGCGGAATATCCGCTGATGCCGGAAGTGATCTTTCACACCATCGGATATATTCCACACTGCCGATTCCGATTCCGGCAAGCAGTACAAACAGATAGATGTGAAAAAGCATGTTTTTCCAGTTTCTGTATAAAAATCCTTTCACCGGAATTTCGCCCTTTCCGTTTCTTTCATGCTATCCTATGTCTGCCGGAATCCTTCTATGCTATGTTTTATGATCTTACTTTGCCTGCCGCAATGCCTCCTTTTGCCAGCAGCTTGCTGTAAGCTTTCTTTTTGTTCTTCGGCACTTTTACGGTTACTTTTTTCGAAACGCCCTTAAATGCCGCCTTTTCTACTTTCTTCAGAGATTTTACTTTCTTCAGGCTGATGTTCTTTAACTTTTTATCGCCTTTGAATGCATTTTTGCTGATGGTCTGCAGTTTGCTGCCGTTCACGGTAACTTTCGTCAAGTTTTTGCAGTTTTCAAATGCACTTCTGCCAATCTTTTTCACATTGCCTCCGATGAGCACGGAAGTCATCTTTTTATTGCCCTTAAAGGCGTTTGCCGCAATACCGGTCACTTTGTAAGTCTTACCATTTGCTTTGATCGATGCAGAAATTTTTACGGCTTTCTTTGTTTTGCCCTTTGCTGCCATGCTCTTTACTTCCACGGTGTCATTTCCGGTGATCGTGTAGTTGAACACTCCGGCTGCATCTGCGATCACATCTCCGATCTTTCCGGCAGAACCAGAAGTGTTCTGGTCGGATTTGTTGTCCTTTGGTTTTTCGGTCTGATTTGGTTTCTCCGTCTGGTTCGGTTTTTCTGTCTCAGTCGGTTTTTCTGTCTCAGTCGGTTTTTCTGTCTCAGTCGGTTTTTCTGTTTCAGTCGGCTTGTCTTCTCCTGTTTTTTCCGGAACGGTCAGTCTGATCTGTGCCGCACTGCTGAAACATTTTCCAGCCTGTTCGGAAGTTGCATCCTTTACGACAAATTTCACATATTTTGCGGTAACTGGTCTGTCAAAAGAAACCAGTTTCCAGGAAGTGTCTGCCGTCCAGTTTCCTTCTGCCGCTTTTGTATAATTCTCACCGTCCATACTGGTGTAGATCTCGTAAGCTTTTATGATACCGTTAAGACCTCCGCCCTGTCTTGGCTGATAACGAAGTCCGCCAAGTTTGACTGCCTCTTCCATTGTAAAAATTAGATAATGTTTCTCGTAGGAAGCCATGTCGGCTGCATTTGTGTAGTTGCTATGCCAGATTGTATCGGAACTTCCATCCAGGACATTGGCTGCTGCACCGTTCTCCTGGCTTGTCTCTTCCGAACCTGCTGTTACAGTCACTTTTCCGGTGTAATCGTTTGCACCATTTGCTGCCGGATCTTTGGAACTGTAATTTTTCAGGATATCTTCCCCGAGTTTTTTTAAGTTTTTGCCGGATGCCTCTGTCGTGTATTCTGTGTGACTTCTTGCAAATGCCCACTCAAAAGCAAACCAGTTGATGTTCTGTGTGCTTTCGCCTTTCAGTTCTGCCTTTTTCTGATTGATCCACATCGTCCAACGCTGTTTGTAGAAATTCTGTGTAAGACCTGCCCACTGACGGTTGGAGTAGTCTTTCAGTCCGCCGCTCTCTGACTGCGGATAAGAAGCCCAGGTAGTTACCAGCGATTTCGCATTCAGTTCGTAGATATCTTTTGTGAAGTCATCGTCACCCTCTGCCAGTTTCTTCGCCTGTTCTGTCCAGGTTCCAAACAGGAATTCTTTTCTGGTTCCGAGCACTTCTTCCACTTTGTCGATCAGGCTTAAAAACTGATCGGATGCCTCGTTAAATTTCGCAAGATCACCGGACCGATAAGCACTTACCATCTCTCTGTGATATTTCTGGGAAGAGTTTGACAGTACCTGTTTGAGAACATCTGCCAGATCATAGAGATAACCGTCGCTGTTTTTCAGGGTATCGTAATCTTCAAGCAGCAGCTCTGCTGCTTTTTCCAGCTCTTCCATATCGTAGCCGATCACTGCATTTCCCCAGGTTGATGCCGCACCGATACTCTCTGCCGGGCGTGCATTGATGTAGGACTCCGGTGCACCTTGACCACGCATGTTCAGTGATGCCTTGTAAACGGTGTTTTCGAGGATCTTCATTGCCTCATACGCAGATTCACTCTTGGCTCCGTAACGTCTTGTCACATAATCTTTGAGCCACTGGTCGGTGTCGATCTCTGTCAGCGTTTTTGTTGCATCGTCACACCATACAGTTTCAAATAATAAATCATAAAGGACCGGGTTGTTCTGAGAACCTTCCGGTGTAATACCGATACCGGTCAGCATTTCACTGTTGTTTGCCGCATCGACAACGCCGCTGACAATATTGTCCATATGTCCGTGCAGTCCCATACGTCCGCCGAAGTTGTTCAGCATACAGTAAACCCACGGTGTCTTCTGAAACTCTTTTCCGCCGGAGTAACTGCTGTCGTTCCAGTGTGTGTCCTTCTCTGCATAAAGATCCAGCACAAGTGCGTGCTCTTTTCTTCCGTTCAGTCCGTTTATCAGTCCGGCACTCGGGTTGCCCTGCCATGCCTGGATCACCCAGACTGCATCCTTGTCAAACTCCAGCATGGAATTTAACACTTCTGAACTTACATCACTTGTGGACATGTCACCGGTATTTCCGCCCTCATGGAACGGATCTGTCGCATAATAATGTGTTACATTTCCATAGACATTTTTCTGACACTCATAAAATAATTTTGCATATTTATCGTATGCCGCTGTGGTGGTACGCAGCATGTACGGACGCTGGAAAGAGCACCAGGTTCCCTGTGGGATCACATCGTTGTCTGTCAGTGCATACGCTCCTTTTGCCTTGCTCTGCACATCAACCGGAACCATGCCGCTGTATCCCTGAAGGATCGGCTGCATGCCGAGTTTCCGCATGATCAGCTGGTTCTTTCTTGCAAGCTCCGTTCTCTTGGTAAACCAGGAGTCATGGACCGGTCCGCCGTATCCGGAAAGGTTTGCCATATATGCCCATGCATAGTAGGCAGGTCCTGCGATATAATCTTTGATCTCTTCATGCGTATAGCCAAGTGCACTTAAAAATTCTCTCCAGACTTCTTCCTGTCCGGTGATATCCAGAACGATGTTGACACCATTGAGTGCCAGCCAGTCAAGTTCTTTTCTCCACTCATCCTCGCCCCAGAATGCCATCGAGTAGGACATCGTACAGTAGTTGTACGCATAACGCAGTGCCACTTTGCACTCTTTATGTACTTTTGATCCGACTTTTACAATACTTTTTGGCATCGTTACCTGATCACCGACCTGGGTGATGCTCACCTTGCAGTAATATTTCAGATAATAGTTCAGGCCGTTTGCGATCGTCACACCGCTGTTGCCGGTGATCTTCACTTTACCGTTCACATCTTCGATCTCATAATAATCGGCTGCACCTTCTGCCTTGTCTTTTACTTCAAAGGTAAACCAGTTTTTGTACTGCTTACCAAGGTTACGGCTGACAATACCATAAACTTCATCGATCGTATCCTGCGTGGTAACTTCTGTATTGTATGCGGATTCTACATAGGAAACCGGTGCCTGAAATGCGGCTTTTTTTGCTTCCCCGCTCTTTGTTCCGAGGATACGAACTTCATTCAGCACGGCTTTGGAACTTGCAGAATTGTAGGAAAGCAGGATACGCACACTGCTTGCTTTCTTTCCTTCTGCCTGATAAACCTCTCCTCCATCCGGACAGGCATCGGTGCCGGTTTTTTCCGCAAGTTTGCTGTAATTCTGACCATCGTTGCTGTAGTACAGCGAATACTGGGAATAGCCGTTTTTCGGGGTGTAAACTTCAATCCTTGACAGATCATACTCTGCTCCGAGATCAAAATCCACATATGCCGGATACTGGTCTGCACTCCAGGTATTGCTTAAATTTCCGTCAACAATGCGGTTCAGGGTGTCCTGACTGTAGTTGCTGTGCAGTGCGGTACTTTTCCATACGATATTTTCAGTATCCGCCTCTGCGATCGTTGCTTTGTTTGCAAGGATCTGGAACTCTGCCAGAGACAGGATGTTATTCTTTCCGGCATCGTTTGCTGCCTCAAAAACAGCCTTTACGGATTCGTATTCCAGATCTTTGACAGCAGAATCCACATCAGCTGCGTTGATCTTTACTTTGTTTGCATCACCGGTATTGATGTTTCCGGTCGCAAACGGCAGTGTTTCATAAGAGCCGTTTTTTATTGCTTTTCCGTAAAGCTTATAGGTATAGGATGCATTTTGATTGTCCTTTGGCAGTGCCAAAATGATCTGACGCATTTTCTGCTCTACGCCAAAACCAACTTCTGCAAAGGTCTCACTGCTGCCGGCTGCAAAGGTTTTCTCCTGAAGAGGAGATGCCGTTGTCTCATCGTTGTCGGTGATTTTTGCTTTGTCTGCGGATGCATTGACTTCGCTTTTCAGTGTCAGACTCTGCTTTCTGGTAGCAGCGATGTTTTCCAGTTCAACTGTTTCTTCCGCACCGTTATCAATATAAACTTCTGCCTCTGCGATCGCCGGCCAGAAAGCGCCGGTTGCACCGTTGTTCTTCGGATTGGAAAGTTCCACATACAGATGAGTCATCGCCTGGGCATTTTCAAATTCAAACGTATAGCCATCGTCAAATTTTGCAGTCTTTGCAGATCCAGGTACACTGACCAGATCGCTCGTTACGTTGTTCAGTGCATATTTCAGTGATACATCCACGCTCCACGGTGTATGGCCGGATTCGAATTTCAGCACTATTTTTTTCACACATTTCGTGTTTGCCTTCGGCAGTGCAAACGTTACCGTACATGGCCAGTTCGCCCCGTTATTCACCCACAAACTAGAAGGATTTCCATCCACCAGATTTTCCTTGACGTTGGCTCCTTCCTCGCTTGGAACGCTGATTTCACAGTCGGCTGCGATATTGGAAAGACCGCTCCCTGCCTGTGTCTTCACTTTCTGCTCCTGCACCTGTGCATTCTGGACTGGTGCAGCCATTGCCCCAATGCTTCCTGCCGGAACTGCCGTGAACATCATTACAGAAGCAAGCAGAACACTTAAAACTTTTTTTCCTTTCATAAAGTCCCTCCATCTTTTGTTTTATTTTCCGTTACCCTCTTTTATTTTCCAAACAGTCCCTGGAAAAATTTTACGATCGCATCGATGATGCGTGTAAAGAAATTTCCTACACTTTCTTTATCTACATGAAAATCCAGATTTTCCAGTTTCTGATACAGATCTTTTGCCTGATCTTTCAGTTTGTCCACATCCAGATCCAGTCCCTCTATCTTTTTCATCAATTTTGCGATCTGCTGCTGATTTTCTTCGGAAAGCTGAATATCCAGCTGCTCGCATGCCTGATCTACCACATTTTGAATATCCTCTGCACTGGTCAGTTTGTTCTCTGCCACTTCCTGTTTTACCAGTGCCATCAGATCTTCTGCTTTTTCAGAATCTCCGATATCCTCCACCAGTTTGCCGGTCAGCACCAGTTCATCGTTTGCCGCATCGAGATTCTCATCGTCAATCTCTTCCCCGGTCATGGTCTCATACGCCTTGATCGCACCGACCAGTGCCGCCGTTCCGGAAATCGAAAACGGTCCTGCCACCGTGATATCCGCATCTTCGATGCCGGCCGTCAAAAGTGCATTGCGATACATACCTTCGGTACAGTAGGAAATATTTTTCGTTGTTACATGGATGCCGTTTCCGGCTTCTTTTCCAACGACCAGAACCGATGACAATGCTCTGGTGCCGATGATCGAAGCATCCAGATACTTATCCAGATATTCATGTTCATCCGCATTGGTGATGCTGATGATATCATAATCATCCACGTTGATGTCACTAAGTCCGAGCAATGATAAAACTGTCATCTGTTCCTGTGGGCTTAAATCCGCTCCCAGTGCAAGATATGGCTTGTCGATGACTGCATCCACGCGGTCTGCAAAGACCGTGACACCGGAAGTAAGCAGCATTGTCGCTGCCAGAAGTACTGCTGTAAGTTTTTTTCTCATATATTCTCCCCTTTCTGTCTGAATAAATGCCATACAAATTGCTGCCTTACAAAGTAATTCTTACCATTCGTCAAACGGATATTCTCAATCCGTTTTGCTGCCTGATTTAGTTAAAAAAGCGAACGCCGTGAAACGTCCGCTCTCTTATTCTAAAATTTGGCAAACTCATCTGCAAGTGCCGCAAATTCTTTTAAGGTCAATGTCTCCCCACGTACATTTGCCGGAAAACCAAGCTTTTCAAAAGCTGTCTGGATCTGTTCTTTCGTTGCTGCAATCTCCGGTGAATTATTCAGGCCGTTGAGCAGCGTTTTTCTTCTCTGGTTAAAAGAAGCTCGGATGATCCGGAACATCAGACTTTCATCCTTTACCGTGGTAGGCGGATTTTCATGCAGGGTCAGTCGGATGACCGCACTTCCGACATTCGGACGCGGCATAAAGCAGTTTGGCGGTACATTTGCCACGATATATGGCTCTGCATAAAACTGCACTGCCAGAGACAGTGCCCCGTAATCTTTGGTGCCCGGTCCTGCCTGCATACGCATGGCAACTTCTTTCTGAACCATAACAGTAATGCTCTTTACCGGCACATGACTCTCGAAAAGTCCCATGATGATCGGTGTGGTGATATAATACGGAAGATTTGCCACTACTTTGATCGGTCTGCCCTGATTGTATTCATCCGCAAGTTTCGCAATGTCCAGTTTCAGGACATCTTCATTGATCACGGTTACATTTTCGTAATCTGCCAGCGTCTCAGAGAGGATCGGAATCAAGTTGCGGTCGATCTCCACTGCCACAACTTTTCCGGCTGCCTCTGCCAGATACTGCGTCATCGTTCCGATACCAGGTCCGATTTCCAGTACACAGTCGTCCTTTGTGATATCTGCCGAAGCGATGATCTTGTTCAGCACATGGGCATCGATCAGAAAATTCTGCCCGAATTTCTTCTGAAAGGCAAAATCATATTTTTTAATTACTTCTATGGTTTTCTGTGGATTTGATAATTTCTCCATTTTTTCCTGCCTTTCAGTCTGTGATGCGGTACATATTTCTTGCATTTTCGTAAGTAACCTGCTCTGCCTCTTCTCTGGAAATGCCCTTTAACTCTGCGATCATGTCGAGCACATAGGAAATATAGGCAGAACAGTTGCGTTTTCCGCGAAACGGCACCGGTGCCAGATATGGGCAGTCTGTCTCCGTCAGAATCCGCTCAAGTGGAATACTCTCCACCACTTCTTTTAAAACTCTTGCATTTTTAAACGTGACAACACCGCCGACCCCGATGTAATAGCCCATCTTGATATACTCTTTTGCCATCTCTTTCGAGCCGGAAAAACAATGTATCACACCTCCGGTCGTTCCGGCGTGCTCACTTTTGATCAAATCAAACGTATCCTGTGCGGCCTCGCGGCTGTGCACAATGATCGGAAGATCTACCTCTTTTGCAAGCTCCATCTGCCGTTCAAACCATTCCTTCTGAAGCTCGTGCGACTCTTTATCCCAGTAATAATCAAGACCGATCTCGCCGACTGCGACTGTTTTTTTCATGGCACACATTTCCCTGAGCTGCTGCATCTTCGCCTCATCCAGTTCACCGACGTGATCCGGATGCACGCCGACTGCCGCATAGACATGCGGATAACGCATAGAAAGCTCCACACTGTCCTTTGCCCCCTGAAAACTTGCAGCTACGTTTACAATGCAGCCGACACCCTGCTCTTCCAGCGTGGAGAGCAGGCAGTCTCTGTCTTTGTCAAATGCCTCATCATCATAATGAGCGTGACTGTCAAAAATCATACATTCTTTTCCTCTTAGCAGATCTCTGCTCCGGACGGCATTTTCTTTTCCGGTACCATCAGAGAAAGTTCTCCGTTCTCATCCTCTGCACACAGCAGCATACCTTCCGAAAGAACTCCGGCAAGTTTTGCAGGTTTTAAGTTTACCAGTACCATGACTTTTTTGCCGACCATCTCTTCCGGTGTGTAATGTGCCTTGATTCCGGATACGATCTGTTTTACCTGGCTGCCGATCTTAACCTGAGAGCAGAGCAGTTTTTTGGATTTTTTCACTGCCTCACAGGAAATGATCTCGCCTACCTGGAACTGCATCTTGCCGAATTCTTCAAATGTGATCTCCTCTTTCGGCTCGATATCAATGCCTTTTTCCTCTTCTTTTACTTCTTCTTTTGCCGGATGAAGCTCTGCAACTTTTGCCATCACTTCATTGATATCCATACGTGCAAAGAGGATTTCCGGTTTCTCGGTTACTTTATTGCCTGACGGATACAGACCAAAGGTATCCATCTGGGAAAGCTTGCGTTTCTGTGCTCCGAGCTGTGCCAGTACTTTATCGGAAGTTTCCGGCATGAAGGATTCCAGAAGTGTTGCTCCGACGCTGATGGACTCTACCAGATTGTAGAGAACCGTTGCCAGACGCTCTTTTTTTGCCTCGTCTTTTGCCAGTGCCCACGGCATTGTCTCGTCGATGTATTTGTTGCAGCGTTTAAACAGTGTAAAGATTTCGGTGATCGCATCTGCCACACGCAGCTCTTCCATTTTTGCAATGACTTTGTTCGGTGTTTCCAGAACGACTTTCTTTAATTCTTCATCCACCGGCTCGTTTACATTCTTATTTTCTACCACGCCGCCGAAATATTTATTGGACATGGAAACCGTACGGTTTACCAGGTTTCCGAGGGTATTTGCCAGGTCAGAATTCATACGCTCTACCATCAGCTCCCAGGAGATCACACCGTCGTTTTCAAATGGCATCTCATGCAGAACGAAATAACGCACGGCATCCACGCCAAAGAAATCAACCAGCTCATCGGCATACAGGACATTTCCTTTGGATTTGCTCATCTTGCCGTCGCCCTGCAGCAGCCACGGATGTCCGAATACCTGTTTCGGAAGCGGCAGATCCAGTGCCATCAGAAAGATCGGCCAGTAAATGGTATGGAAACGGATGATATCCTTACCGATCAAATGCAGATCTGCCGGCCAGTCTTTCTTGAACTGCTCGCTACTGTTTCCGTCACAGTCATAACCGATACCGGTAATGTAGTTGGTCAGTGCATCCAGCCATACATAAACGACATGTTTCGGATCGAAATCTACCGGAATACCCCATTTAAAGGAAGTACGGGATACGCACAGATCCTGAAGTCCCGGAAGAAGGAAGTTGTTCATCATCTCATTTTTTCTGGAAACCGGCTGGATAAATTCCGGATGGGTGTTGATATGCTCAATCAGACGGTCTGCATATTTGCTCATACGGAAGAAATAAGCTTCTTCTTTTGCAGGCTGCACTTCACGTCCGCAGTCCGGACATTTGCCGTCCACCAGCTGAGACTCGGTAAAAAAAGACTCGCAAGGTGTACAGTACATACCTTCATAATGTCCCTTGTAAATATCTCCCTTATCGTACAGTTTTCTGAAGATCTTCTGTACCTGTTTTTCGTGGTCTGCATCCGTTGTACGGATAAATTTATCGTAAGATGTGTTCATCAGATCCCAGATTCTTCTGATCTCTGTGGAAACTTCATCCACAAAATCCTTCGGTGTCACACCTTTTTCTTCTGCTTTCAGCTCAATCTTCTGACCGTGTTCATCGGTTCCGGTCTGGAAGAACACATCATATCCCTGCTCTCTCTTAAAACGGGCAATGCTGTCTGCCAGGACGATCTCGTAAGTGTTTCCGATATGCGGTTTGCCGGATGTATAGGCAATCGCAGTTGTCATATAAAATTTCTTTTTATCCATTTCTGCCTCCTGTATAATAAGATGTTGGGAGCAAGTTTTTGCCCCCAACTGATGCCTGCGAATTGCTCCGTTACAAAGTAACCCTGGCATCATAATAATACAGGAAAACTGCGTCTGGCAGCTTTCCTGTACTTTTTGCTTATTCAGCTTTTAACGCTTATTTCTACCGTAACATACGACAGTTTTTCTGTCAAGATTTCCTGACTGTGAAGTTATGGAACGGTTATACGATTTCTTAGAAATAACCAAAGTTTTTGCTCTTTGTATTCCAATAGTAGAGTCTTCCGGATTTATTGACCTTGGAGCCGTTTTTCTTTTTGGTTTCTACATACATATAGTAAGTCTTCTTCGGGTTGATCTTTTTGCCTTTAAATTTACGGATGGTCAGCTTTGTGGTGTTCTTGCCGACCGATTTTACTTTTTTATAACCTTTTTTCGGCTTTGTGGAGATATACACATCATATCCACTTGCTCCGCCGACTTTTCCCCACTGGAAGCTCAGGCTGCCTTTTTTCACCTTGATGCTTGTCTCTTTGATACGTGCCTGGTTGAAACACTGGATCTTTGCCTTCGGTGTAGCATAAGTCTTTCCATTTACCGTCTTGAAAGCCTGAATGGTTACCGTGTAAACTTCATCTTTCATCTTATCGAAATATGCACTGTAAGCATAGCTGTTCAGTTTCTGTGTCTTGCCGACACGTCTGCCTTTGCTGTTATACAGGGTCACTTCCACCCGATCTGCAGTCTCAACTTTATCCCAGGTTACTTCCAGCTTGTTGATAAAGTACCACCAACGCTCCTGTCTGAAATTATGGACGGCTGCCGGGATTGTCTCAACCTGTCCGCTTACCGGTGAACTTGTTTTTGTTCCATTTGATGTGTAAGCTTCTACACGCACATTGTAACGCTTACCATCTTTCAGTCCGGTCAGTGTATAGGATGGTGTCTTGGATTTTCCAACCAGCTTCATATCACTGTAACTTTCTCCAAGATAAATATTATATCCTTCTGTTGTAAGTGTATTCATAGAGCTTGCATACGTCTGTTCCCAAGTGATACTTGCACTGTTTTTAGTCATGGCTGTCTGCTGAAGATTCCCCAGTGACACATAATAATATGCATTCTCTGCTGCCTGTACCTGTTTCGCTCCGGTTCCTGCTACAGTTCCGACACTTCCTGCTGCCAGAATCATTGCCGTAAGAAGCATCATACTAAGTTTTTTTCCTTTTTTTATCATATTGTTTGTTCCTCCTTTGCCCTGTGTTGTGGTTTTGGGTTCTGAATTTTTTTAAAATTAACTCAATGAGTCATACGTGATTTTTCCGTGCCTTGCACTCTCAAAATCACGAAAACATTCGAAATCCGCTCATTTTTTTACAAAAATGGCTGCTTTCTCATGTTTTTGCGGTCCCCATAGACACAAACACGTATGCAAGCATCCGTTTTGTGTCCATTTGACCCTTTGACTCATTATATCATTTTTCTGCTTTCACCGCTACTCTTTTCGGCAATGGAAGGGAAATTTTTTCCACGATCAAAAAGGAACACATCATCAGCATTGCACCGATCACAAACCGCACACCCGGATGTTCTCCAAGAATCAGGATTGAGAGAATACATCCAAATACGCTCTCAAAAGAAAGGATCACGCCGCTTGTGGAAGTTTTCACATATTTCTGTCCAAACACACTGAGCAGATATGGCACAACCGTGCAGAAGACCGCCAGATAAGCGATGCTTCCGATGTTCATGCCGGACATGGCTGCCGGATGTGGCTCCAGGATCATCGCTGCCACAAGTCCCAAAATGCCGCCCGTCCCGATCTGAAGCATATTTAACAGAAAGCCGTCCTCTTCCCTTGCAAAAATCCCGGTCACAACAATATGGATCGCATAACACACTGCCGAGAGCAGCGAGATTAGATCTCCTTTGTTGACCCCGTCAAAACTTCCAAGCAAAATAAATCCAAGTCCTACAATACAGACAAGTGCCGCCAGAATATCCGCCCTCTGCGGCTTTTTCCCGCGGATCACCCAGTAAATAAGCGGCAGGATCGCCACATAAGATCCTATAATAAAGGAAGATTTGGAAGAGGTCGTGTACTGCAGTCCGACCGTAAAGAACAGAAATTCAAAATACAGGACAATGCCCATGATGATGCCACGCTTTAACGTGCGGATGCTCATTTTTTTCATTCTTGGGATACAGACCAGAGTCATAATGATACCCGCCAGCAGAAAACGAAAGGCCAGAAGCCAGATCGGAGAGACATTCTCCAGCGTGTCTTTTAACACGCAAAAGGCACTGCCCCAGGTGAATGCCGCCAGGAACAGTGCGAAAATTGCCATTATTTTTTTAGATGAACTGGTTTGTTTTTTCATCGTAGTGATAATCTATGCTGTCCATTTTCTCCAGAAGGTTCTGCCGGTTCAGTCCGCGGCAGGTACACAGTGCCTCCAGTGATTCATAATAATCACGCAGCTGTGTGTTTACATAGCTCAACAATATCATCGGATCTTTTGGAATCATACTTTACTCCTTTTTGCATACTTATGGAATTCCGGAGCGTCACTTCCAATCTCTGTGCCAGCCTGACATCTCTGTCCCGTTATCACATCATTCGACTTTCATTACTTCCGCTGCCAGTTTTCCGTCTTTGAGACCGATCACGATGGTGTCTTCTGTCTGTACATTTCCAGAAAGGATCATCCTTGCTGCCAGTGTTTCCACATTTTTCTGGAGGAAACGTTTCAGAGGTCTCGCACCATAGACCGGATCATAACCACCGTCTATGATATAGCTTTTTGCCTCATCCGTCAACTCCAGCCTGATCTCCTGGTCTGCGAGTCTGCGGTTCAGATCTGCCATCATCAGATCAACGATATTGCCGATGTTTTCTTTTGTCAGCGGCTTGAACATGATGATTTCATCCAGACGGTTTAAAAACTCCGGTCTGAAATGTGCCCGCAGGTCGTTCATGACCAGATCCTGGCTCTCCTGACGGATGCTTCCGTCCGGCTCAATGCCATCCAGCAGATAAGACGAACCAATGTTAGAAGTCATGATCAGAATCGTATTCTTAAAGTCTACGGTTCTGCCCTGGGAATCGGTGATACGTCCGTCATCCAGTACCTGAAGCAGTACGTTAAAGACATCCGGATGTGCTTTCTCGATCTCATCAAACAGTACAACTGAGTACGGTTTTCTTCTGACTGCTTCTGTCAGCTGTCCACCTTCTTCATATCCTACATATCCTGGAGGTGCTCCTATCAGACGGGACACAGAATATTTCTCCATGTATTCACTCATATCAATACGCACCATATTCTGCTCATCATCAAACATACTTGCTGCCAGAGCTTTTGCAAGCTCTGTCTTGCCGACACCGGTAGGACCAAGGAAAAGGAACGAACCGATCGGCTTGGTCGGATCTTTGATACCAGCTTTGGAACGGATGATCGCATCGGTCACTTTTCTGACACCATCTTCCTGTCCGATGACACGTTTGTGCAGTTCATCATCCAGATGCAGGATCTTGGTACGCTCACCTTCGGTCAGTTTTGCAACCGGGATGCCGGTCCATCTGGAAATGATCCTTGCGATCTCTTCGTCTGTTACACGGTCATGTACCAGCGACAGATCTTTGCTTTTTACCTTTTCTTCTTCAATTTCCAGCTGTTTCTGAAGTTTCGGCAGTTCGCCGTACTGCAGCTCTGCTGCTTTGTTCAGATCATAGCTTCTCTGTGCTTTTTCGATCTCTTTGTTCATATTTTCAATCTTTTCACGCAGCACGGACAGATTTTCAACAGAATGTTTTTCGTTATCCCACTGAGCTTTTTTGCCTGCAAAAGATTCTCTCTGCTCTGCCAGCTCCTTCTGCAGGTTTTCCAGACGCTCGGCACTTAATTTATCGGTCTCTTTTTTCAGGGCAGCTTCCTCGATCTCCATCTGCATGATTTTTCTTCGCTGTTCATCCAGCTCCGTTGGCATGGAATCCAGCTCGGTCTTGATCAGGGCACAGGCTTCATCCACCAGGTCAATGGCTTTATCCGGCAGGAAACGGTCGGAAATATAACGATGGGAAAGGGTTGCTGCTGCTACCAGTGCACTGTCTGTGATCTTTACACCATGATAAACTTCATAACGGTCTTTCAATCCACGCAGAATGGAAATCGTATCTTCCACGCTCGGTTCATCTACCATAACCGGCTGGAATCTTCGCTCCAGTGCGGCATCCTTTTCAATGTACTGACGGTACTCATCCAGTGTTGTCGCACCGATGCAGTGCAGCTCACCTCGTGCCAGCATTGGTTTTAACATATTGCCGGCATCCATCGCTCCGTCTGTCTTTCCGGCCCCGACGATCAGATGCAGCTCATCGATAAAGAGGATGATCTGACCTTCGCTCTTTTTGACCTCTTCCAGAACAGCTTTCAGTCGTTCTTCAAACTCGCCGCGGTATTTGGCACCTGCTACCAGTGCTCCCATATCCAGTGAGAAAATTTTTTTATCTTTCAGTCCTTCCGGCACATCACCTCGGACAATACGCTGTGCCAGCCCCTCTACAGCTGCCGTTTTACCAACACCAGGTTCACCTATCAGCACCGGATTGTTTTTCGTTTTTCTGGAAAGAATACGGATCACATTGCGGATTTCCGCATCTCGTCCGATCACCGGATCCAGTTTCTGATTTCTTGCTTTTTCCACCAGATCCTGGCCATATTTATTTAACGTATCATAAGTTGCCTCCGGATTGTCCGTCGTCACACGCTGATTGCCGCGTACCGTGGAAAGTGCCTGCAGAAAACGTTCTCTTGTAATGCCGAACTCCTGAAACAGTTTCTTGATCTCCGGATTTGGATTTTTTATCATCGACAGGAACAGATGCTCTACGGAAACATATTCATCTCCCATAGCCTTTGCTTCGTCCTCTGCCTGAACAAGTACTTTATTTAAATACTGACCGATATAAACCTGTCCGCCGGAAACCTTGGTACGTTTCTCAAGTGCAGATTCTACCGCCTCGGTAAAATACGTTTTATCAATCTCCATCTTCTCAATCATCTTGAGGATGAGACTGTCTTCCTGTTTTAACAGAGCATAGAGCAGATGCTCCTGCTCGATCTCCTGATTGCCATATTCATACGCCAGTTTCTCAAGGCTGTTCACTGCCTCGATGGACTTCTGTGTAAATTTACTGATATTCATAAAAACACCTCCTGTTTGCCAGATGTTATATGTTTCTTTGTTATATTGAGAATATAACACCATTTGTTAGCACTGTCAAGAGGTGAGTGCTAATTATTTGTGAAGATTTTGTGAACGCTACGAGCCATGACAAATGGTGAAAAAAACGCCCTGCAAGTTTACTTGCAAGGACGTCCTTTTTTGCTATTTTATAGGGCGACAGCCCTACAGCGAGGGAAGTCTTTCCCGAGCTGTGCATGGCGTATGCCACTACTTCACAGAGGTTTTTCACTTGCTTTCGCACGGAGGTTTCTTGATTTGACCACATTTTTACGACAAATCTTTGGAAAAATATATTTGCTTAATTTTCTTACCACATTTTACGACAACAACTTATGGTTTATAATCTGCAATTTTCTTTGCAGTTACTTCTCTGCAGGATAACATTGCCATTAATCCTTCAATATCTACCGTCAGACAATTTTCAGTGTTATACTCTGTTGTCAGTACACTCTACTTTTTGTTTAGACTTCTTACGATGATTTTCCATTCCGTTCGGCGTGTTGGCTTCCATTTGTATATGACGGTGTCAACGTTACAATTGACCTCTATCAGAAATCTTTCTGAATACTGGCAGCTCCTTCTCGAGCCTGCCAGCCGTTGCCGGAGTATCTTCGATTTCCCCGTAAAGATCTGGCTACTGAAATGGCTAAGATTTTGGATGTGAATCCACTGACACTGCATGAACCAACT